>FWPU01001497.1_pt1 | contig 69518 bp, 66 predicted proteins | sample 2228361 | NCBI WGS metagenome assembly FWPU01 (sample SAMEA103939777, study PRJEB20133) | metagenome
AGAGATTACCGGAGGAGTTATCTATTCTCGGGAAGGAGAAAAGGCACACAGCGAAGGGGAGGACAGTTTACCCATCGGCTGGGGCGGGATGAGGAAGACCGGGGAGATAGAATGGCTTTTCGGTGCATATCTTGCTGGACTACATCGTGGCATCCCCGGTTCCATCGTCTCTTTACCCGACTTTTTGCCGGAAATCCCCTTCCCCACCGGCTCACATCAGGGCACCTTTTCCATCATAGAAACCCCGATGCTATCCAAAGAAGTCTGGTATCAGATTTCAGAAGTAGATAATGCTTCAACTCCCACAGCAGCGGAGAATGTGGATGGGAAAGCAGGAGGCGGAAGTGATTGCTATTGCTGTTGTTATGGAGAAGGAACGGGATTTACCCGGCGAGAGGTTTATCAAGCAAGGTTAGTGTCAGGAGGCTATACTCCGGACTGTGGTCATTGTTGCAATCGTCCGGACTGCTGTTCCGTCATCATTGAGTGCGATGGGTGTTTTTATCGAGGGCATGCTTGTTATCTGCAACCCCCGAAAAAATGGGAACTGTTGGAGACCCGGGTGCGGTATTTCTGGGGTCGTTGGGAAAGGAGAAGAAGGTGCCCCCGCCCACCAAAGCCACCAAGAGTGACCGAGGAAGAGGATAGGTGCGAGGGAGTTATTTGCTGGAGGTGCTGGGATAGATGCAACGCCGAATATTGGGTGAGGTTTTTCGATTGTCAACGCAGACCAGAGTGGCAAGTGCCAGGTTGTATTCAGCAGGCAATAAATTGGATACAGAATTGTCGCCAAAGATGCCTTGAATGTTGTTGGTGGAGATAAAGGATAGATACTACAAGTAATAAGATGAGGAATTACAATGAAGTGAAAAGGGGGTATGATATGAGACGATGGAGGAGTATAGGTTATTTTGTGTGGATCACGGTCGTTTTGGGTTGTGCAGACCCTTTCCGCGCAACCGGAGGCTTGACCACTAAAAAAATTCCAGGATGTTTAGGTTTTGAAATAAATGCTCCTCTGGTAGAAGCAATTGAAAAAATCCAACAAGAGGCAAAAGATCCGTTGAAAATTTACCCGGAGGATTTTTTGAGCAGGGATTGGAAAAAATATTTTTCCGATAAAGAATATCAGCAAGATGGGGGGATGATTGAGTATAATAACAAAAAAGTTTCTTTTATAGTTGATTCGGATTTGAAGATTTTCAATGTAACTTCAAAATGGAAAGCGAACAAAAAGGATTTCTTGGGAGAGTATAAAAAAACTATAAAGGAATATGGAAAACCTTCATATATATTTAATACCTTCGTTCCTGCTGTTATGAAAAGAAACCTAAAAGACTGGCACAACACAATATCGTTTTATTGGATAGACATTTCGGGTAATTGGTTAACTTTAATGTGGTAAGAAACAAAATCAGAGATGACTATTAGTTGTACCCGCGAGGTTTTTAGTGTGAAAGAGAGATTATTTCCCGAAGAATGACTTCTTGCCTGCAGAAGGTGACACTAAAACATAAGATTATAGTGGAGAATGTGTATGACGGAATGGGCAGAAGAGAGAAATCATGGGACAGGGGGCAGTGGTCAGAAAAGATTTGAGCAGAATATGTGCAAGGGTTCTGAGGGAGTATGATGCGGGGGGGCAGGCCAATTCTTTCTTGTGGTCCTCTGGAACGACTACCGTCAACTCATAAGTGCAGGATGGCACTGGTGGGAGGCATTGGGCAAAGGAAGGGAGTTACTTTCGTTTCTTTGCGGCGAAGATGCGCAGGCGGCTTCTGCGATGATGTTTTTTGCAGTGAACATTAAAGCGGAAGGAAAAACCCCGACAGAAACAGGTTAATGTGCCATCGTTATTGGCTTGAATGGTTGGGGAAGTATTATAAGAGTTTGGGTAGATTCCCACCACCATAAAAATTCTGCTTGTAGAGTCTGTGCGGAGCCATATTCTATCTGCATCGGAAGGACCCCAAGACTTCTCTCCTCCGATTTCCGGATGAGAATGATAAAATCCGAGGAAATTTAAATGCAGTTTCTTTGCCAATTGTCTTGCTCTCCGAACAGCAATGCTATCGCTGGGGAAGGTAATCCAGGACCTTTGCCTTACCCCGCCACGATAAAAACGGGAACGGCGAATTAACAGAATTTTCCCCGTTTTTGAGCCAAAGAGGAACCCCGCCCGTTCTTCTTTGTATGGTTTCAGAAATCCTCGCAAGGTATGGCGTGCAATGGTCAACAAGCATTTTTCCATGATGTGAACCCTGCACATTTTTATAAATATCCGTTTTGCCTCATCCAGTCATCCTGAAAAATTTTACTTAAATAGCGAAGCCCGGAATCGGGAAGCAGGATGACCACCAAGGAATCGGGGCGGAAAGTATGGGCAATTGAGAGGGCTCCTGCCACCGCTGAACCGCTTGAGCCTCCCGCCAGAATCCCTTCTTCCCTGAGCAATCTTCTGGCCATTTGAAAACTTTCCTTATCCGAAACCTGCACCATCTGGTCAATATATTCCCACCAGACTGTGGGGATTAACTGGTCCTCACCGATGCCTTCCACCTGATAGGGAAGGGGTTCCACCACTTTGCCTTCGGAAAAAAAAGAATAATATACTGAGCCGATTGGGTCCACACCAATAATTTTAATTTCTGGATTTTTTTCCTTGAGATACTTGCCCACCCCGGAAATTGTTCCTCCGGTACCCACACCAGCGATAAAATACCGCACTTTTGCTTCGGTATCTTCATAGATTTCCGGACCGGTGGAATAATAATGCGCCCAGGGGTTATCCTGATTGAAGTGCTGTTGGACATAGAATGAATTGGGAATTTCCTGCGACAATTTCTTTGCTACAGAGTAGTAACTCTGAGGGTCATCGGGAGGCACCGCATAAGGGCAGACAATTACCTGCGCTCCGAATGCTTTAAGCAGGTCAATTTTTTCCTGAGCCATTTTATCGGGGATGGTGAAGATACAGTGATAACCTTTCACAGCGGCATACATCGCCAGTCCGGCACCCGTATTTCCAGAGGTACTCTCAATCAGCGTTCCGCCCGGTGGAATATCCCCTCTCTTTTCCGCTTGCTGAACCATGTATATCGCCATTCGGTCTTTCACACTTCCCATCGGATTCATAAATTCTAATTTTGCATATACCTGAAGCGGATAGCCTTCAAAAATCCGATTTAAACGAATAAGCGGGGTATTTCCTATCAAATTTAGAATAGAAGAATATTTACCCATTGCTGGAAAATCCATACAGGGAATATATCATCCCGTTTTCTCCTGAATTATTGGTTCAATGAGGGAAGCCCATTCATCTGGAAGAACCGAAGGCGGGAAAATTTTTTTCACGATTCGGGCAAATTTTCGCGCTCGGTGGAGTTTTCCTTTCCTCGCATCTATCCAGATTGTCCACATCCATGTGCAAGCGCGAAACTTTACGAATTCTTCCGATTTCAATTTTGGGCTTCTCCGCAGTTTCCTGAGGATTTTCTCTGCACGATTCCAGCGGGATAAAGCGATACAGCGATGAACGATTTTCAGCATAATTTCCGCCCATTTTTCTGCTTCCCCGATTCGTTTCCAGTGCCGAGCAGAGCGAAGAAGCCATTGAATTGCCCTGCGGTGGTCTTCAGACTCCTCGCCCTTTTTCTGCCACTTTTCTCCTTCCCTGCGATGGTGTTCTACCCGAACCATTTTCCTCCACTCGCTATATACTATACTCAAAATGGTGAGGGAAGGAAATGGAAGAAGATAAAAAAATAGAAGAAATCCTGCGAAAATATCGCAGAATTGCTGTGGTGGGGTTTTCCGGAGATCCCACAAAGCCGGGGCGTAAAGTGCCTAAGTTCCTGATGTCTCGCGGATATGAGATTTTCCCTGTGAATCCGTTCCTGACTGAAGCATTTGGGAAAAAAGTCTACCCCAATTTATCCGAAATTCCTGAGTTGGTGGAAATTGTGGAAGTGTTCCGCAGACCTGAAGATATCCCTTCTGTCGTAGAAGAGGCAATCAAAAGAAAAGAAGAGCGAGGGGATATTCAAGTCATCTGGCTTCAAGAGGGAATCGTTCATCCGCAAGCCGCAAAAAAGGCTGAAGAAGCCGGCATTGAGGTCATTCAGGATAAGTGTATGTATAAAGAATATGTGAAAATCATAGAGGGGAAAATACCAGAACTTCTGTGAATCGTTCTGTGGCACGGAAAGCGTGTCGTAAATTCCTGTAAATTTTGAAAAAGGGGTGAATATTTCTACGGGAATCAGGACCTATGGAATAAGATAGTGATAGGTGGAGGTGAGGGAAGTGCGATTCTTGTTGATTTTGGCAATTTTGAGTATTTCCCTGCTCTTCTGGGGATGCGGGGGAGTGAAGGTGCAATCCCCAATTCAACGGGAACAGGAAGTGGAGACGCCGGAAGAGGATTTTGGAGTGGATTCCATCATTCCACAGCAGGGTTCAGGTTGGTCCATTGAGACGGTTGATGCACCACCGAATATCGGATGGCAAACTTCCATTGCAGTGGATAAAGATAACAACCCTTCTGCTGCCGTGAGGATTTCCTACCACGACCAGGCGCTTCGGGACTTAAAACTGGCAAGCGGGGTCCAGGGCGGACCGTGGACCATTTCCACGCTGGATGCCCCCTTTGATGTGGGGAAGTACAACTCGCTTGTCTGGGATGGCATTTCGGCTCCGCAGATTTCCTATTATCAGGCGGTTGGAAAATTGAAAGCACATCAAGGCGTAGCAATCGTGGTGGACCCAGAGCAGGACTTGGGCGCATTTAATGACATCACTGCCAGCGCTGACTTCTCATCTCTTCATATCTCTTATACCGGCGTATTTGTTGTGGATAGATTGAACCGGCGGGCTCAACTTCGACACGCTTCTTTTAATGGTTCCTCCTGGAGCACTGAAGTGGTGGATGATGGTCCTGCAAGCGTCGGTTCTTTTTCTTTCTCTTCCATTGCGCGGAATCCCATCACGGGCGACTATCACATTTCTTATCGTGGACAAAATGGACGCCTGAAGCACGCCTGGGGAAATACGGGTGCTTGGAATATAGAAGAGGTTCTGCCGGGCAATACCAGCACGACCAATGTGGGGCAGACGAGCATTCTTGTGGCTTCCGACGGCACCATCCACATTTTCCACAACAAGACAGGCGTCGGGGCTGGGCTATACCATGCTTGGAAAAATGGCGCGTCCTGGAGTGTAGAACTGTTAGGTTCTGGCTATGGAATTATGACTCCTTCTGCCGCTGTCCAACTCCCTGACCGTGCAGACCGTCTCCACATCGCCGCGTATAAATCCCGTACTCAAGACCTGGTGCATTTCTTCTCCGGCTATTCCTGGACGGTGGAATCTGTGGACACGGCTGGGAATGTCGGTAAATTCGCTTCCATAGCGGTGGATTTCGCTTCCTGTCTTCATATTGCCTATGTGAACGATACAACCCACGATTTAAAGTATGCGACCAAATGTTTGATGCCTGAGATTTCTTCCATCACTGCGGACCCTTCCATTATTTATGAAGGTGGTACCGTAACCCTGAGTGTCTCTGCCAGTGACCCTGAAGGCGAACCAATGAGTTATGAGTGGAGTCAGATTGCGCCGGTTTCTCCTCAAGGTCTTTTTGAAGACCCGGATGCAGCAGTTACACCCTGGCGTGCTCCGCCCATCCCCGACGGTCCAGTAGTTTTCACCCTTCGAGCCACCGTCTGTGACCCTACTTCGCTATGTGATACCGCAACGGTAGATGTGGAGGCAGAAGATATATTTGATGGTCCCGCCTACGGAAGCACCGGAGTTGCCGGCGTTGAGACCTGTCAGGGAGGTTTCGGACCTTCTGGTTTCTTTGAGCCGGAAGCAGAGCCACCACAGATTATTCCTCTGCTGACTCCGGATGAGCCTCTCTACCTTGCGTTGAAAGAAAATCCAAGTGCCATTTTTCCTCCCTCTGTTCCTATACCTATAAGGGAAGGGTTTGCTCCTGCAGTTGCACCCAGCCTGTTGAAGGATTTTCCCGGGATAAGTTATACTGGACTTCGTCCGCCAGACCCGCATTTAGCCGCCGGTCCTTCTCATCTGATTGCTCTGGTGAATTCCAGAATTGGGATTTTTGACAAGGATGGAAATAAACTCCTGGACAAATCGGCGTTCTCCTGGTTTTCTCCAGTCAATGACCAATCCTTCATCTTTGACCCGAAAGTGAATTATGATGGGTACAACCATCGCTGGCTGATATTATTCCACGCAACGAATTTTGGGGCGGGAATTTCGCGATGGCTCCTTGCGGCATCGCAAACTTCGGACCCGATGGGATGCTGGTGGCTGTGGATACTGGATAATACCGTAAATGGCTCCACGCCTTCTTCCCCTCTCAACTGGGCAGACTATACCGATATGGGTTTTGATGGTAATTACATCTACCTTTCATCTAACCAGTTCACTTTCCCACCTTATATCTTCCAGTATACCAAGGTGCGGGTTCTGAAGGCGAGCGAAGTATATTCCGGCTCTTTGCTCAACTGGGTGGATTACTGGAACTTCCTTCAGGCTGATGGAAATATCGCTTTCAATATCCGACCCGCATACAGCGTGGGGGTGAATTTGCCTCCGTATGAATATCTGGCAAATGCACATTGGCCCGGGGATATTATGTTCACACTGTGGGGAATGAAGGAACCTTTTTTGCCCACGCCGGGCTTTCTCCGAGAAGGAATTCCTGTCAACCCATATTCTCTCCCTCCAGATGCCACTCAACCGGGAACATCCTGTCGCGTGGACACCATTGATTCCCGAATTATGAATGTGGTGTGGAGGGATGGAAGTCTCTGGACCGTGCAGAACACTTCGGCAAATTGGGGTTCTGGTGTGGTTGCCGCATTGAAATTCCACCATATCAATACGGATACCCTTGCAGTGCTGGATGACATCTACTTTGGCGAAGACGGGATACATTACTTTGATGGTGCAGTAATGGAGGATGTAACGGGGAATATGGTGACAGTATTTGCTCGGGCGAGTTCCACCATATATCCCGGGGCGTATTACACGGTAAAACGTTCCGGAGAGGGAATTGACCCTGTGATTGGAGTGCTCAGAGCGGGCGGGAATATTGTCACAGACGGATGCGGTGGGCGCGGTGCTCGCTGGGGAGATTATGCGGGCAACTGGATTGACCCGACAGATAGGCTGACCTTTTGGATTTTCCACGAATATGTTCCGGCGACACCGGGAAATACCTGGGATACCTGGATTGGCGCCCTGATGCCTTAAAACCAGATTCCCTGAAAATTGCAAAATTCGTCTATGGAACAGGAAAAGGCAATCATCCTCTTCGCAGGCGGAAAATCCCACAGGTTCGGAAGTGATAAAAAGTGGGCTTTGTTTCAGGGTACACCTTTGCTCTTCTGGATGCTGGACAAATTGAAGCAAATCACCCCGTTAGAGCAAATTTTCTGCTCTGCGGATGAGCCCATTGTCAATTGCCCGGTGCCTGCTCTTTTAGACGAAAAGCAGTATCAAGGTCCTTTGAAGGCCTTTTTCACCTGTGCCCGCTTACTTCCTTTTTCCCACGTAATGGTAGTTCCAGTGGATATGCCTCTGATTCCAGTTTCTTTCTTGCGTTTTCTGATACAACATTCGCATCCGGATTTTGCTCTGGTGCCTCGGTGGCAGGGCAAAATAGAACCCATCATCGCTGTCTATCCCCGCAAATTTGTGGAATTATTCCCCACGGACAAAAATGCCTTCCACAAATGGGTAGAATTGCTGGATTCCCACAATAAGGTCCAATGGGTGGAAGAAGAGCAAATCCGCTCTTATGGCGAGCCAGAACCAATATTCTGGAATGTGAACCTGCCTGAAGACCTGAGAAAAGCAGAAAATTGGCTGAAGAAAAAAGGATAAAGGATTCCATTTTTATGATATAAAGAGAATCAGGGGAAGCATTGAAGTTCGGAACGGGGGGATTTCCACATTGCACGAAGGGGAAAGGAATCAAAAGTGCGCTGGAGACGATTCGGCAATTGAAGTTGGATGCCTTGGAATTAGAACTCGTGCGGCAGATTCGGTATAATCGCGCAGAATATGAAGAAGCGAAAGAGTTAGCGAAGAAATATGGGATTGCGCTCACAATTCACGGTCCATACTACATCAACCTGAATGCCGATACCGCAGAAAAACTTCAGAAAAGCAGGGAAATGATAAAAGATACCGCCAGAGCCGCTTCCGTGGTCGGTGCTCGTTCCATCACTTTTCACCCTGGAGTATACCGAAATCTACTGCAGGAAAAAGTATTTCAAACCATCGCGAATGAGCTGGAAATCGCGGTGAAGGATATCCGAAAAGAAAAGATAGATGTGCAGATTCGGCCGGAACTGATGGGAAAGCCAACGCAATTCGGAGATTTGTCTGAACTGATTTGTCTTTCCCAGAAAATCCCCGGGGTATTCCCCTGCATTGACATTGCCCACTATCACGCCCGACTCAACGGAAAAATGAATTCTTATAAAGAGTTCAAAAAATTGTTGGAAATTCTGGCAGAAGAACTGGGAAAGCAAATCCTATCCGACCTGCACATCCACATTTCGGGCATACAATACGGGCCGAAAGGGGAAATCAAGCATCTCAATCTCAAAGAATCTGACCTCAACTATGAGGATTTCTTAAAAGCGTTGAAGGAATTTAATGCGGGAGGGGTGATGATTTGCGAAAGCCCGAATCTGGAGGAAGATGCTCGGCTTTTGAAAAATACTTTCTATTCGTTGTAGGCTTACTATTTCTTTCCGGTGTAGCCACTGAGTTTTTCCTTCCGGTGAAAAAAGTTTTTCTTACCGGAGATTGGACCATCTGGACGAATTTAGGGGTTCAGCAGAGTCGGGGAGTGGTGCTCGTACCCACATCGGGGAAAGACGGTGGAGTATTTGCCGTGGAAGCGGAAACGGGGAAAATCGTATGGAAGGCAAAAATCCCCGATGGTGCTGTCGGATTGGCCGCTGTGGATGTCAATGCTGATGATGTGGAAGATGCTTTGGTCCCTTCTGCTTCCGGGCTTTATCTGCTGGATGGAAAGACCGGGAAATCTGTAGTTGTGCATTCCGAGCCAATGCTAATAGGTCCTTCACCTATACTTTTAGATGTCAATCAGGATGGAATGCTGGATTGGGGAGTTGCAGTAGGAGCAGAGGGGAAAATTAGGGATTTTGTCCTGCTCAATGGAGACACCCAACAGACCATCTGGAGATTTTCACAGGAGCACCCGATTTTTGCTACTCCAGCCCTGTGGGATGTGAATGAGGATGGAGTGGAAGATGTTTTGCTGGTTACGGGATACGGGAAAGCCATAGCATTGAATGGAAAGACCGGAGAAATGCTCTGGGGAACAACGATAGACCACCGGGTGGATTCTGCGCCCATAGTTGGACGCATTAGCGCTGGAAGGCAAGTCGGATTGGGTTTTGGTGCTTATGACAGAAATTTTTATATGCTGGATGCCCGAACTGGAGCCATGCTGTGGAAGTATCTTGCTCGTGCACAAGTTGAGCACGCTGCTGCTTTCTGGGACATTGATGCAGATGGTTTCCCTGATGCGATTTTTTGCGACAGATTGGGATGGGTTTATGCAGTAAAAGGAAACACCGGCACTTTACTCTGGAATTCCCTTTTGCATTACAAACAGTGCAATACTTCCCCTCTGGTAGTGGACTACAACGCAGATGGAATACCAGAAGTCTGGGCGGGTGACCAGCAGGGATGGCTTTATCTGATGTCCGGCAGAGGTCCAGTCATTACTTCGCTTCATCAGTTTCCCATTGCGCCCACTATTTCCTCTACCCCGGTTTTCCTCAGAACGCCCGCTGGAAAACACATCCTCGCCGTTCCAGCAAAAGAAGGGGGAAAAACTGCGCTTTTTCTTCATCCCCTTCTTCCCAGGTTTTCCCCATCCGCTCTGGGCTGGTGGAAATACCGGGGTGATTTCCGCAATGCTGGATTCATTCCCCGCTGATCGGCTTGTAGAAAAAATCCGCTCCGTTTTCCCATCCGTGATGTCCATTTACCTCGGTGAAACAGATGAAAAAGCATTGGAGCGCCTCGTTCCTCTCTATCTTTACCCTGCGCCCTCTTCCGAACCGCTGGAAAATGCCCGCATCCAGGCTGTGCTTCTGACTACCCTTTCTGAGGCATTTTCCTGCGCATTTGATTGCCTGTTCTTTTCCCTTGACCATACGATTACCATAGCAATTTTGCAGAGAAGGGGGAATTTGCTCTGGGGAAAAAACATACTACCGACTGAGCCCATTATTCTTGATTTTGAATGGATTCACCAGCAGGGAACATCTTTGTCACCAAAATGAAGTTTCGCCCAATTTTCTTGTGGTTTGTTGCCTTTTTCCTGCTTGCCTTGTTTTTCTATTCCACCTATCAGGTGAAAAAAGTCGCTATTCAAGCATTGAGCAGGGCGAGGATACAGGTGCACTTGCAGAAATGACCCCTGTCATTGCCATTGAAGGGGTTCAGAAAAGATACGGAAAGACACAGGCACTTCGCAATGTCTCTTTGGAAATACACGCTGGCGAAGTTTTCGGTCTACTCGGTCCAAATGGCGCGGGCAAAACCACCCTGTTGCACATCCTCGTTGGCATAGAAGAAGCCTCGGACGGGAAAATCCTCATTTTTGATGCTCCACCTTCTGACCTTGCCCGTCGCTCCAGCATCGGCTTTCTTCCCGAGATGTTTTCCTCATACGAATTTCTCACCGTGGAAGAGACCGTTCAAACTTATGCGGAATTTTTCTCAGCGCCTGGACATTCGCTCAAATCCCGAATTGAAGAACTTCTGCGCCGCCTGGGGTTGTGGGAACACCGAAAGAAAAAATTGTCCGAATGCTCCAAAGGAATGGTGAGAAAAGTGGGCATCGCCGCTTCTTTGGTTCATTCCCCTTCTCTCTGGATTCTGGACGAGCCTACCATTGGATTAGACCCGGAAAGTAGTGCGGTGCTCAAAGAAATAATTCAGGGAAATCGGAGAAATGGCGGCACTGTCCTCCTTTCTTCCCACATCCTTTCCGAAGTGGAAAAAATTTGCAGTCGCGTGGCTATATTGCATCACGGCGAAGTGCTCCGGATAGGACTTCTAACTGAATTGCTGGAATTTCCTGAAAGTGTGCATCTGCTCATCCAGGATGGCTCCACTGCCCTTCTGCAGTTCTTATCTGAAATTGCCATAAAATCACTCACTGAACCAGATGGCAGGATGCATTATTGGATTCCAGAGTCCGAGCAGAAAAAATGCCTTGCTGAAATCACCAGGGATGAAACGGCAAAATTGCTTCTCTGTGAGCCTTATCACATCACCCTGGAGGAGTTTTTTCTCAAAACGGTAAAATGAACCGCGGCTGGTGGATGTTACTGCGCCTATCGCTACGCAGTTACCTTGGAAAATATCTGTTGCGACTCTGGATTCTATTGGGGATTTATGCCATCATTCTGCACTCCTGCGACCGAATTTTGCTCTTGAGAACGATAGAGCGTAGCCCGGCAATTTCCCAGCAAGCCTCTCTCTTGCTCATTCCGCGTTTTGCAGTTTTTTTTTCCCTGCTCTACTTTTTCGGAATTATCCTTGCCATCGGTCTTGGCGCCTTCCAAATTGAAAATGAAATCCGCAGAAAATTTCTCCTCAATTTCCTCTCCCGGAATATCAGTCGGGCAATGTACCTCACCTCCCGTGTTTCTGCCGCTTTCCTCATCTTTGTCTCCTTTTCTTTCTTTTCGCTTTTGCTTTTTCACTGGTTATATCCGTCTTCAGAACAACCTCCTGAAGATTGGGCGTTCTACCGGATTTTCCTCTTATTGGTGCTCTTTCAAATGCTGGTGTATTCTTGCGGTCTCTTCTTTTCCGGCTGGATACACCCTGTGCTATCTGCCGGCTTTACCTTTCTGCTCATTTTTCTCCCTGGTTTCTTTCTATTTTTATCGGTAATCACACAAACAGCTTGGCTCTCTCTGCTCTTACGAATTCTTTACTGGATTCTGCCAGCCTTTGACCGGGTGAACATTGCCGAATTGGGGATTTTTTATGCACTTCGTCACACCAGGGCATTTTCAGAAATACCGCCGGATAATGATTTCTTTCTATTCCTTCATTTATTGCTGTATCCTGTAATCCTGATGAGCTTTTACTGGCAGGGCTTCCGTAAAAGACCGCTCAGCGGCGGCTGACCCCTTACCCACAAATATAGGTGCCGGGTTGGAACCAGACGCTGGGGCAACCGGGAAGTTCGGGGCAGTAAACTGCATAGGATTGGGTATCAGGGTCATATTCCAGAATGACGCGAAATCTCAGCGTTCTCATTTCATTTCTCCACTCTTAATTCTAACAGCCAATCCGAGCCTGTTGCCACCCCGAAGTCACAAGGGGCAACCAGCAAGTGCAATGCGGTTGCCGGTTTCCAGAAGGCAGGTAAGAAAGAGAAGCGCACTACCTCAGTAGGATACAATTAGGTGCAGACGAAGGGATGAAGCAGAATGAAGTTTGGTCGTATTACTGTCAAGCCGAACCAGATGGGCGGCGTATCCTGCGTTCGTGGTTTACGGATACCGGTGGCTACGGTAGTTGATATGGTGGCTGAAGGGATGACCCGGGAGGAAATTCTTCAGGCTTTCCCCGACTTGGAACCGGAGGACATCCGCGAAGCGTTGCAATACGCCGCTCAAGCCGTTTGAGAGCGTGAAATTCCCTTATCCAAATCGTTGTGAAATTCCTGAATGAAAACCTGAGGCTATCCGATGAGGCATCTGCTCCATCCTGTCCTCCCTGTCTGTTAAATAATAGAAGCAATCCTTCTGGCATCCGTCATCGGAACTACAAAGACAATGTTCTTCTTAAAGAAGATGGCATGAGAGAAATCAAACTCTTTTTTGCTTCTAATAAACGCAAAATATCGGCTATATCCTTTTGCCGTTTGCTCAATCTTCTGGTTTCATCCTGCGCCGCCCAGATTTTGCCCTTTAACACATCCTCTATCCTCGCCACAGGAAGAAAATAACCGAGCACATTCCGATACCTCGCTCGCGGGATAAAGGCCTGATATCTTGGGTCGGTTTGCATCTGAATCCGCAAATCAGAAAAAGGGCTGGAGATATTTATGCTATTTGGATATCTCTTGATTCTATATTTCTTCTCTTTTAACACGGTCAGAAAATCCTGAAGACGGTCGGCGATGATGACCACATCCAGGTCCAGGCTGACTACGGGTTCCACATAGGCATTGACAGCCAGCCCTCCAACCACACAGAAAGGAATCTTCTCTTTATGGAGGATGTCCACAAATTCCCCCAAAAAATCCTTTGAGTCATTTACCACTTTCTTGAAAAAATCTTTTTTATTCATCCGGAATTTTCGTCCACCTTGATTATTTTACATCAAACTTTTCTATATTTATTTACGGGGAGTCGTCAGTCGTCAGGGATTAGGGGTTAGGGAAAAAGAATTAGAAGTCGTGCTATCCCGGGTTGAAAAATCGCAGGTTGCAAAGATATGAGAGTTTAAGAGGTTGAAGGTTTGGGTTCTGGTGGGAGCGGGTTTTATGGTGGCTCTTTTGGTTTTTTATTGGGCGATTCAAATAAGGGTGAGGGGAAGTGCTTCCATTTCTCGCATCACGGTAGATGACCGGGCGCTAACTTTTCATAATGGTAATGGGCGGGTTCTCTAGAAAACTTCTTCTGCGCCTTTTTTTCAGAAGATTTTAAAGAAAGTGGGAATGGAATCTGAGGTTCCGAGCGAGGTCTGGAAGAACCTGCACCCGACCTGCGGAGATGGATATTGTGAGAATAAATTATGCGGTGCTTATGATTTGGATGGCGATGGAAAGAAGGAGGCGGTCGTTTCTTTGCGCTTACCCGAAAATGTGAGCATTCCGGGTTTCTGATTGCCCTGAATCAAGAGGCGCTACCCTTATGGGTTATGAAAGCCGATAAGAAGGGGATGCGCACGGCGAATCAGGAGTTTGTGAATATCTGGTATTTTTTACTGGGGCTGGCAGATGACCTGGATGGAGAGGGCAAGCCCGACCTCGTCGTCTCCCGGTATATGTTGATGAGCGGCTTACTGCACTCCTGCTCGTTGACGGAGCCACCGGCAAAATTTGCTCCGAATACTGGAACTCAGGCTTCATTCATCCCTATGGTACGATAGACCTGAATGGCGATGGCGTCAAGGAAGTCATTGCGGGCGGTGTGAATAACGAAGGTGTCATTGACGATTTCGGAGAGGCTTATTACGCGGTGGTGGACCTCGTGAATAGTCCCGCTCGGGGCATCGGTGAAGAATAGCGGGGGAAGACACCACCCGCAGGGCTTGCCCGCGGAAGGGCAGGGGCGCTCTTATATGCGTGGATTCCACCGCTGGCAACGCAGCGCTACTTTGGGATTTACGAGACTACGCTCTGGATGGAGCGCACGCCTGAGAGTTATAAGTTCGTTGTTGGATTCCCGCGGTCAAGAAACCGTCCCGGGCTGGACAAGGTCGCCCCCGACCAGTGCCCGGCAGTATATACGCTTACGACGGACAGGAATCTGAACATCGCGCATTTCCGGCCGCAGGACGATTACCTCGCTTTTCATCCCGGATAATGAAAGAGGGTAAGATAAATGTTTCGGTGGACCAGATGCTGGAGGACTGGCCAAAAGAAGTGTTTTACTGGGACGGCGCCCGCTGGTTGAAACAATATACGCTGTCAGGGGGGAGATAGTGAATTGGTCAGAGGTCAGGGTTTGGTCGAGAGCGCTCCCGCTGGGCAGATGAAAGTGGTGAGTATGCGGTGGGCCGGGAAGGGAAAAGAATACCCCTTCTTTTATCTTTCGTTTTCTACCATTTGCTTGACGGGGGTGAACTATGGCGGAGTCGGTGGAGATAGAGGGCAAGGACGGTCACATCGGAAGCGCGCACGCCGGAAATTCTTCCTGCCTGAGCAAGATTCGCAGGACGGAATTTTTTCAATTTTTCCCGTGCTTCATAGGTTAACCCGGGAACAAGGTCATAATCAAACGCTGAGGAAAGTTCCTGCTCTTCCATCTTTCTTACCCGCTCCACAATTTTTCGCTCTTTCTCCAGATAGCCCTGGTATTTGATTTCCGTTTCCACAAAAATTCGTTCTTCACGGGATAATGAGCCTGAAATATAAGGATAAAGGCGTTCATAGGTGAATTCCGGGCGGCGCAGAAGTTGTGCCAGGCTAACTTTTCCATTTGAGGGTAAGCCAAATTCCGAAGGCAGGACTCTGGTGGATTCCAGACGGCGAATTTCATCAAAGAGTTGTTGATATTTTTCTTTGAACATTTTATACCGCTGCGGAGGAATGAGCCCGTACTGATAGCCTTTTTCTGTGAGCCGAAAATCGGCATTGTCCCAGCGCAGAAGCAGTCGGTGCTCCGCCCGAGCGGTGAAAATCCGATATGCTTCGTCTATACCTTTGGTGACAAGGTCATCAATCATTACGCCGATGTATGCCTCGGAACGAGAAAGTGTGAAAGGAGGCTTGCCGAGGATTTTTGCGCCTGCATTGATGCCTGCAACAATGCCCTGCCCGGCTGCCTCTTCATAACCTGAAGTTCCATTGATTTGCCCGGCAAGGTAGAGCCCTTCAATTTTTTTTGTTTCCAGCGTGGGATATAACTGATGCGGATAGACCACATCGTATTCAATGGCATAACCCGGGCGCAGGATTTCCGCTTCTTCCAGACCGGGAATGGAGTGAATCATCTCCCATTGAACTTCTTCCGGCAGGCTATTAGAAGTTCCCCCCACATAAATCTCATCGGTGTGCAAGCCTTCTGGTTCGAGAAAGATATGGTGATGCTGTTTGTGGGCAAATTTCACTACTTTGTCCTCAATAGAAGGGCAATATCGGGCACCTCTGCCCACGATGTGGCCTCCATACATCGCCGAGCGGTGGAGATTTCTTTCAATGATTTCGTGGGTTTTTTTGGTGGTATAAGTGATAAAGCAATCTACTTTGGGAAGCATGTGGTCAGGAGGGAAATAGGAGAAAGTGTAGATTTCATCGGGTTGAGTTAAGCGATGGCATTTGGAAAAGTCAATGCTTCTACGGTGAATACGCGGAGGTGTGCCGGTCTTAAACCTGCCCATTTCAAAGCCGACTTTTTCAAGAAATTCTCCGAGGGCAATAGCAGGAGGTTCTCCCCTTCTGCCAGAAGGAATTTTCACTTCTCCAATATGAATCAGACCGCGCAAAAAAGTCCCGGTGGTGATGACCACTGCTCTGGAACGAAATTCCACCCCAGTTTGCACCTGAATGCCTGTGATGCGGTCTGCCTCGGTGAGATATTTGGTGACCATTCCTTCGTGGAGGTGCAATCGGGGGATACTTTCCAGCAGGCGTTTTGCTTCCATCTGATAGGCTTTTTTATCCACTTGAGCGCGAAGTGCGCGGACAGCCAGGCCTTTACTCTCATTCAAAAAGCGGATATGAATATTCGTCGCATCGGTCAAAATGCCCATAATTCCGCCGAGTGCATCCACTTCTCTGGCAATATGTCCTTTTCCAGCACCGCCCACGCTGGGATTACAAGCCATATGCCCTAAATGGTCTAAATTGATGGTCAATAAAAGCGTTTCACATCCCATCAGAGCAGAAGCCACAGCTGCCTCCATACCTGCGTGTCCACCACCGACGACTATGACATCGTAAGTTCTGTGCGAAGAATTCCCGCTCATTAGATAGAAATTTCTGACATTCCCATATAGGGCTGTAGGGCTTCTGGGATGCGGATGGAGCCAGTTTCAGTTTGCTCATTCTCTAAAATTGCTGCGAATGTGCGGCCAACAGCGAGACCGGAACCGTTGAGCGTGTGGACATATCTTGGCGGTGCGCCCGGCTCCTTCCGGTAACGGACCTTCATACGCCGAGCTTGGAAATCTTCAAAATTACTGATGGATGCGACTTCTACAAAACGATTTTGCCCGGGCATCCAAACTTCCAGGTCATAAGTTTTGGCTGAAGCAAAGGACAAATCCCCGCTACATAGAAGAATTACCCGGTAGGACAAATTCAGTTTTTTCAGAATATTTTCGGCATCTTCCCGCAGTGATTCCAGTTCATCATAGGAAGTTTCCGGCTCGGAAAATTTGACCAATTCCACTTTATTGAACTGATGCACGCGGGTAATGCCTCGGGTATCTTTACCAGATGAACCCGCCTCACGGCGAAAACAGGCGGAATATGCCACATATTTCAAGGGAAGCACAGATGCAGGAAGGATTTCCTCGCGATGGAGATTGGTGACAGGGACTTCGGCAGTCGGGTCTAAAAATAAATCGTCCGGGTCCGTGCGGTACATTTCTTCCTCAAATTTGGGCAATTGGCCGGTGCCCATCATACATTCCCTTCTGATGAGGAAAGGGGGAAAAATCTCGGTATATCCGTGCTGTTGAGTGTGGACATCCAGCATAAAATTGATGAGCGCCCGCTCCAATCGCGCCCCTGCCTTCCACAGCACATAAAATCGTGAGCCAGAAATTTTTGCCCCTCTTGCTACATCCAGAATCCCTAATTGCTCACCGACTTCCCAATGCGGGCGAGGAGAAAATGAGAAATGCGGCTTTTCTCCCCATTTTTTCACCTCTACATTTTCCCTTTCATCTTTACCGGCAGGAACATCTGGAGCGGGAAGATTGGGTGTGGTCAGCAGAATTTGCTCAATTTGTTCGGATAAAATCTGCTCCTCCCGTTTCAGAAATTCCAATCGTTCGGAAAGTTGGCCGAGTTGTGCGTAATCGCTTTCCACAGATACACCGCAGGATTTTTTCGCGCCCAATTCTTTGCTGAGCGTGCGTATCTGGTGACGTAAACCATCCGCTTCTTTCTTAACCTCCCTCCATTTTGTATCCAGGTTTAGCAGTTGCTCCACAACGCCCTCCACATTTTTCTTCTTCAACGCCTGTTTTGCCCATTCCGGGTCTTTACGGATTCGCCGCAGGTCCAGCATTTACCTTTACGGGGCAATCAGGGCGAGAACATCTCCGGGGCGGATTTCTGCTCCTTCCTTCTGAAAGAGGGAATGTACTCGTCCGCGAAATGGCGAAGAAATGAAAAAATTCACTTTATCAGTTTCCATTTCCACAAGGTCTTCTCCTTCTTCCACCCAATCGCCGGGTTGTTTCAGCCAGCGCACCAGAACGCTCTTATTGGCTTCTATATCGGGAAAACGAACTTCATGGAAGCCACTCATTTGGGCGGTTCATAGCGGGAAGGGCATTTCACCAGAACTTCTCTTGCGTTCAGAACTCCTTGTTCCCAGTCCACTTTTCCCCGCACCAACACCATCACATCATCCATAAGGTTATCAGGCCGAGGCTCTCTGGAGACCACTTTCAGCATTTTTTCTGGCGCTTTGGGGTCATAAATCTCAAAGGTGAGCAGAAATTTCTCGGGATGATAGGAAATACTGCCCGGGACTACTTGCGCTCCCACGCGCACTTCCTGCATTGGCTTATCCTGCGCCGCTTCAGCCAACTCGTAATAATATACCGATGTGTTGCGGGTCATCGCATATATCAACGCCCCCAGAAGCAACACGCCCACAAACGAGATAAAATACACCCGATTTTCTTTCATAGGTTCCTCCACATTTTCTCTCCTTCCTCAATCTGGTTCAGCGGGAAGGAGAGCATTTTCCTTTTGATGTGAAGAGATTTCTCAAAAACATTGTCTTTCTCATATTTTTCGGTTATCCTCCCTTCGGGGTCAATCTGGATGACAATGCGAAACTTCCCAGCGGGTAAACCCGGAACATCATACAGCAAAGCATATTCCTCATCCGGCTCCAGAGGAGATAAAATTCGCATATCCGGTCCATAAACTTTTTCTTCGCCCTGAAAAATATTCAAAGCAATCGGGGTGGGTTCAGACACAATATCTCCGTTGTTGACATATCCAATTCGGATGGAGAAGGGCTTATCCGGATAAGGCGCAAGGGGACGAATTTCCATATGGGGATGAACAGCGCGGATATTTGCACCAGGAAGTCTAAACCATTTCACCACGCTGGAATACCTGCCGTCGTAAGTGACCGAAACCTTCAGGCGAAATTTTCCGTGTTTCAGCCGTCCCAGAGGGCAGAAAACGGCAACTTTTTCCCTCGGTAAGAGAATTCCCGCGGTGGTGGTGTGGGTAAGGAGGCGAGTTTTTTCCCGGAATAATTGGCAGAGTACTTCTGTGCTCACCGCAGGCAAATTGCCCCGATTTTTGAGGTAAATGCGCGCTTCAAACTGGCCATCTTCCTTCGCATAGATGGTAATCGCCTGCGGAACAGGGAAAATTTTTGGCCTAGGCGCCGGCTCAGGCTCTACCGGTGAAATATACGCTCCCAACGCAAAACATACACCGTAAGCCAGAAATTTAATCCTCAACTTCCATCCCCTCCCTTCCTTTATGCATTTTATCAGAATTGCATAATCGCTCCAGTTTTTGCCTCATCCTGTCCCAGTGTGTGCCCTGCCAGTAAATTTGCTCGCATCCCGGACAGTACCAGAATTCTGCCTGCGAGGCATAAACCTTGGGCGGAACTTTCGAACGAATTTCTTCCTTGGAGATTGGTTGAATCAATGTGTTGCACAAAGAACATCGGCTCAAAGGCTCTATCTTCTGCTTTAGGCGAAAAGCATGGAGAATCTCCTCCACCTGCGCTTCCAGGGTTTGAGATTGAACGAGGTAAATGCCGGAAGGCTCGGATTCTGCCAGTTTTCGGTCTTTCGTGAGTAGCGTCCTGCCTTCTTTCTTGCATAAATTCAGCAGAGCTCGGTCTTCCATCACCTGAGGGTATAGCACATCCAATCCGAGCAGGCGAAGCCACTTCGCCAATGAGCCCAAATTTCTATCCGCTATGAATCGCATTCCATTCAATATTCTATGAAAATCCCTGAGAAATTATGTCAATTCGTTGTTGAAAATTATGGAAGAAAATATATATACGGAGGTGGAAAAATGGAATTGTTTCTTTCAGTAGTCATCGGAGGGGTAAATTTTCGGAGTGCGGTGGTGGCGTGCCTTCTTGCCGCTTATATTATGTGGTTTCTCGGCTTCTGGCTGGAAGGGATATTTGGGTTGCCCAGAATGGATTTTGCCCAATTCGGGAAGTTATATATGGGAGAAAATCCGGGCTGGTGGACAGTGGGGATGATTACCCATTTCGCGACCAAAACCATCTGGGGCCTTCTTTACGCTTGGATGGCAGGCCCAACTCGGTTCCTCTCCGGCTTAGCACAGTGGCTTTCCGGTTTGATGTTTGGACTGGTTCTTGGAATATTCCTCCTGCTCCTGAGTGCTGTTGGGAAATCCCTCGGTGGAAAAGCCTTTGAACATATGCCTGAGAAACCTCAGAAGCAGGTAGTGTATGTCCTTTTATATGCGATTTTCGGCTTTTTTGTCGGAGTTTTTTATACCCTGCCCACCCAGTAAACTTTCTGGGAGAAAAAGAGCAAGACGATTCCAGGAGGAAAGCGGAAGTTTTTCTGCTCTTGCTTTTGGAGGAATTTGCGTTTTCTCAAGCAGAAGTCCTGCCCGTTCTTTTCCCAGCCAGCGGCTGAGATTGTGGAAAATGGTTTTTCTGCGTTCGGCGAATCCTTCTTTTACGATGCGAACAAACAGTTCATAGTCCGGGCTTTCAATCAATGGTTTTTCCCGAAGGCGAAATTGCACTACAGCGGAATGCACATCTGGAGAGGGATAAAAAGCCGTTGGCGGCACAAAAAGCACTTTACGGACCTCAAAAAAACTTTGCAAAAAAATGCTGAGCCGTCCAAAAATTCGCCCGCCCTCCTTTGCAGTAATCCGCTGTGCTACTTCTTTTTGGACCATAAGAACACTCAGAGGAATGCGATTCCGATGAACAACCATTCGCTCTAAGATGAGGGTGGTAAGGGAGTAAGGGATATTCCCCGCCAGTTTCCAGGATTTTTCGGGAAATTGGGAGAGCGGATAGGACAAAAAATCCTGCATCAGCCAGGTAATATTTTTGAAGTGAGAAAGGCGAGCGTTCCAGAAGCGATGAAATTTCGGCTCCACCTCAAAGGCATAAACTCTGGCGACTTTTTGTGCGATGAGAGCGGTGAGAAAACCAAATCCAGCGCCAATTTCCACCACCGTATCGGAAGGACAAAGTTCCAATGCCTCGGTGATACGATGCAAAACTCTATCAGAAAGGAGAAAATTCTGCCCTTTGCTTTTTTTGGGTTTCAGGTCCAATAAATGGAGCCAGCGGATAATTTCCCTTCGCCGCATTTTCCCTGCTCCCCCGTATATAATAAGTGGAGGATGGCACAGAATTTGAGAGATGAGGTGATTTCTTATTATCAGCAGCATATCAATCCTGCGTTTGCCCGGCTGTTCCAATGGGTTGGATTCGACCATATTGAACTCCGAGCAGAAGGGATAAAGGTGTGGGATGAAGATGGCAGGGAGTATCAGGATTTTCTTGGCGGATTCGGAGTATTTAATTTTGGTCACCGCAATCCTCGGGTGCTCCAGCGGGTAAAAGAGCAACTGGAGCAGATGCCAATGAGTTCAAAAGTATTTTTCACGGAAACCACAGCAAAACTGGCAAAAAGTTTAATTTCATTATTTCCACCGCCATTAAAATATGTCTTTTTCACTAATAGCGGAGCAGAATCGGCAGAGTGTGCCTTAAAACTGGCGAAAGCGCGAGGCGAAAACCGAAAAAAAATCCTGTATTTTACTGGCTCTTTTCACGGAAAAACACTTGGGGCTCTGAGCGTAACTGGCAGGGAAGCCTATCAGAAACCTTTCCATCCCCTTTTGCCGAATTGTACGGAAGTTGCGTATGATAATTTCGGCGAATTGGAAAAGCGGATGGGCGATGATGTTTCGGCGGTTATTGTAGAGCCTATCCAGGGGGAAGCCGGCATACGCATCCCGTCTCCTGGCTTTTTGAGAGAAGTGGAGCGATTGTGCCGAAAATGCGGTGCGTGGCTGATTATGGATGAAATTCAAACTGGCTTTGGACGAACTGGAAAGAATTGGGGATTTGAATGGGAAAATGTTTCGCCGGATATGGTGATTGTGGCAAAGGCACTGGGTGGAGGAGTAATGCCCATCGGAGCCTGTATTGGCACTGAAGAAGTATGGGAACCGTTGAAAGGGAACCCATTTTTGCACACTAGTACATTCGGCGGGAATCCCCTTGCCTGTTCGGCTGGCTTAGCTGCGTGTGAACTGCTGGTAGAAGAACAATTCGCCGAAAAGGCAAGAATTCTGGGCGAGAGATTTGGTCCGCTTTTGTACAACTTGCGGGATTCTTTTGCCGAGGAAATTCTTGAGGTGCGGGGCAGGGGGCTGATGTGGGGCATCCAATTTTCCGATCCGGATTTCGCTCAGTTCATCGTTATGCTTCTGAGACAGAAGGGATACCTCACCGCTTATGCATTAAACAATCCCTCGGTTCTTCGCCTGGAGCCTCCTCTCGTCGTGCAATGGCAAGATTTGGAGCAATTCATCCAGACCCTGCAGGATTGCCTCAAAATGGCAAAAACTACCCTGCAGGCTGTTTCCTGATGAGACTTTTCTCTCCTGCAAAAATTAACCTCCTGCTCAATGTGCATAAGAGAACGAATTCGCTCCATCCCATTGAAAGCCTGATGCATTTTGTGTCCCTGCGGGATGAATTGATTTTTGAAAAAAGAAAAGACGGAAGGATTCAGATATTCGTAGATGGGGAATTTCTGTTAGGCGAAGAAAGCCGAATTCGGCGAACACTGGAATACCTTCGGAATCAGGAGAAGATTCCTTCGGGAATGACGGTCTGGGTGAGGAAAAAAATTCCTGCGGGAAGCGGACTTGGAGGAGGAAGTGGCAATGCCGCATCTGCTCTCATTGCCGCCCAAACACTCTGGCAGGCTCGCATTCCTCCTGCGTCTGAAGTCGCCCTCGCTATCGGCTCTGATGTCCCCTTTTTCCTCTCTTCCGGCTGTGCCTGGGTATCCGGTGTGGGAGAAAAAATTGAGTCAATGCCATGCCTACCTCCTTTTCCCTGCATCATTCTGTTTCCAGAAATTCCCCTCTCCAGTGAACAGGTCTACCAATGGTGGGACGAAGAGGAGAAAGAACGGGAAACGGGCAGGTTAAAAGATTGGATACAGCGAAGGGAATGGAAAAAAGTTCTCACTGAAGGATGGAATGCTCTGGAAGAAGTAGTTGTGAAAAAAATACCGAAATTGAAACAGTTGCAGAGCATTGTGGAGCAAACTTCGCCCATCTGCGTGCGAATGACCGGAAGTGGTTCATCGTATTTTGCGATATATGAAACAGAAAAGGAAGCGGAGCAGGCGTTTTTTGAGTTAGAAAAGCGGGGAATTTGCCGGGTATTCTGGAGTCGGCTCAGCAAGGAAGGGATAGAGGTTTTGTGAAAGTGCCGGTAGTAGTGCTCGCTGGCGGTCAGGCGCCAGAAAAATTGCGACTCGCCACCGGTGCTGAAGAGAAAGCATTTATCCGCTTCGGTGGCAAGGCGATGGTGTTCTTTGTTGTGGAGGAATTTCTGAAAACTCCTTCCATTGAAACCGTACTGGTAGTCGGAAATGCAGAAAAACTGAGCGAGATTTCCAGAGATTGGAAGAAACCGGTTCATATTGTCGCAGAAAAAGGCGACATCCTGGAGAATTTTCTGTCTGGCTGTGAAGTATTAGGAGAAAGGAATCGGGTTTTGGCTTCTTCTTGCGACATTCCACTCATTACTTCTACTATGGTAGAAGATTTCTTGCAAAGATGCACAGACCCGGAGATTGATATATATTATCCCATAGCGGAGAAGCAACTTGTTCTGCGAAGATTTCCCCAAGCGAAACGAACCTTTGTCCATCTTCAGGAGGGTTCTTACACCGGAGGAAATCTCATCCTGATGAATCCTGCCATTGCCCGAAGATTGAAAAAGCAGGTGGACAATTTAATCCGACTGCGAAAATCTCCATTTCGCCTGGCATCTCTTTTAGGTTGGAGTTTTCTTATTCAGTACTTTTTGGGAAAGTTAAGCATTAAGGATGTGGAAGAAAAGATTCATCAACTTACTGGTGTGAAGGGGAAAGTGGTGGAAGTGCCGTATGCGGAAATTGCGATGGACCTGGATAAAATCGGCGATTTTCTTCTATTTGAGGGTTTGCTCACACGATAAAAGGAGGCAAAGAGTGATGAGATGCGTTTTACTATGTGCATTTTTGTTGTTTACCTCCGCCGTGGAAGTGCGGATTCCGGTTTTCGCCTTTTATTATCCGTGGTATCAAACTCCAGTGGTGAGTGGGAAATGGGGGCATTGGAAGGTGGTGTTCAGCGAAGAAGAAATAGAGCGGATTCGCCGCGACCCGGAAAAAGCAAAGAAATTCGAGCAATTTCTTTCCTCCAAACAACAGCGGCTTCAGATGGGAGTTTTTCTGCCGGAAGAAGACGATTACGCAGAATTGGATGCAAATGGTTTGCCGCTGGGACGAGTTACCCATCATCCCCTCATTGGATTCTATGACTCATCCGATGACCGCCTGATTCGCACTCATTTCCGCTGGGCAAAGGATGCAGGGATTCAGGCTTTTATTATATCCTGGTGGGGCAAAGATTCTTTCTCCGATAAAGTTTTTCAAAAAATGCTCAACATTTCAGAGAAGGTGAATGGGCCCTTCCTGACCGTATATTACGAACAAGCACCAGAAGGCAGAAAAGAAGATACGCTGAATGAATTGGTCTACATCCTCCAGCAGTATGCTGTGCGGGAGAAATTTCTTCGTCGGGAGGAGGGACCGGTAATTTTCATTTACTCTCGTGCGATGAATGCGCTGAATCGGCTGGAGTGGGGGGAAATCGCGGCGGAGTTAATGCAATTTTCCGCCCTTCTGATTGGAGATGTGAATGACCCTTATGCCCTTCCAGAAAATTTTGCGGGCGCACACTGGTACAATCCCGTAGAGCAAATTCTTGCGAAGAAAGATATGAAAGAGGAATATGCCGATTATGTTCAGCGGGCGCGAGACAAAGGAAAACTCGCATGCATCCCTGTTATTCCGGGGTATGATGATACGAAAATTCGCCGGGAGGGCAAGAAATTGGACCGCGAAGGCGGAGAATTGTATGTTCGCCTCTTTGAGAAAGCCAGAGCGGCTGAACCCGATTGTATCCTCATCACCTCGTGGAATGAATGGCATGAAGGAACGGAAATTGAACCGTCCATAGAGGAGCGGGACGCTTATATCCGATTGACCCGATTATATACGATTGTGGCTCCGTGAAGGTATTTTTCGTCGCTGGTGAACGCTCTGGTGATGAAGCCGCCGCCTTGTTGTCAAATGCCCTCATTCAGCTTAAACCCGATATCCAATTACTCGGATTCGGCGGAGAAAAAATGCAGAAAGCGGGAGTGCGGATTATCCAGAATTCCTCTTCCTGGAGCCAGATTGGCTTATGGGAAAATCTGAAACTTCTACACCGCACCATTCCCGGTTTTTATGCTCTGCTGAGATATTTGAAACAGGAAAAACCGGATATCCTAATTTTGGTGGATTTTCCCTACTTCAACATCCGACTTGCCCGACGGGTAAAAAGGCTAAACATTCCCATCTTCTACTATATTTCTCCCGTCGTCTGGGGGTTTGGGAAAAATCTGGCAAAGTGGAGAAGGAAGCAAGTCACTTCTCCCGCACATCATCCCAGATATCAAATCCTGCGAGAAGTGGTAGAAAGAGCTTTTCTTGCTTACCCGATGTTCATTTCCGATTATGAAGAGGCAAAAATTCCTTTTGATTACATCGGTTCGCCACTTATGCTGGATACATTTCAAAAACGCGAACAATACAAAAAGAATGGGAGAAGGGGTAAACGATTTCTTGCGGTTTTGCCCGGAAGTCGCTTCGGCGAACTCCGATGCCATCTTCCTGTCCTCTTCCGCTCCTTAAAGTTGGTTCAGAAAGAATTCGCCGATTGGGATGTAGGTATTTCTGTTGCTTCGGCAGAAATCTTCCCGTGGATAAAAAGGCAGGCGGAGAAATTCTCTTATTCCGGCGAATTCTGGACATCGGATGCGCGGGAATTTCTGGCAAAAGCCGATTTTGCCTGGATTGCTTCCGGGACGGCAATTCACCTGGCAATGGCACTTGCAACCCCCTTTGTGGGCTTTTACCGTGTTCATCCTGTGATTGCAGAAATATCCCGCAATTTCTTTTTGGATTTACCTTACTGGACTCTGCTCAATTACGCGGAAAATCGGGAGGTGTGCCCCGAACTCATTCAAGAAAAATTTACTCCAGAGCGCCTCATCCAGGTATCTCGGCCGTTTCTTTTAGATGAGAAAAAAAGGAAGAACTTTTCCGAGGCCATAGATGCTGTCCTACCAAAATTTCTGGTAGGGAATGGTCTTCAGATTGCGGCGGAAAAAATCCTGAAGACAAAATAATCCAGTCCAAACTTTGCCACTAATATTTTCGTTCAGCCGGGGGGAATCGCGTAATCACCACGGGCTTATACCGAAACTCCCATCCGCCATTTTTTGGATAGGCAAAAGTGTGTTTAAGCCAGTTTTCGTCATCGCGATTGGGGAAATCCTCGCGGTAATGAGCACCTCGACTTTCTGTACGGTGCAGGGCAGATGCCAGAGTAACTTCTGCAACATCCAGCAAAAACCCTAATTCTAATGCCTGAACCAGTTCAGTGTTAAATTTCTGCCCGCGGTATGTCAGGGCTAAATTCTTATACTGCTCTTTCAGTTCCTTGATTTTCTTTTCCGCTGCTTTGAGGGATTCACTTGTGCGGAACACCGAGACATAATCCATCATCGTTGCCTGCAGTTGGGAGCGGATTTCCGCAAAAGATTGGTGGCCAACTCCCGAGCGCAAGCGGTCTATTAAAGAGTAAGCGAAATCCGCAGCATCCGGAGGCAGAGGTGCAAAATCGGAATGCCGAACATATTCAGCCAGACATCTTCCCCCTCTACGACCAAAGACCAGAATGTCAATCAAAGAGTTGGTTCCGAGGCGATTGGCTCCGTGACAGGATACGCAGGCACATTCCCCAGCCGCAAAAACGCCCGGATAAGGCTCATTCTGTTCATTCACCACCCGCGCTTCCACATCTGTGGGAATGCCTCCCATAATGTAATGGGCGGTGGGCTGAACGGGAACGGGCTGAACTTCCGGGTTAATTCCCAAAAAAGTTTCCACAAAATCCGTGATATCCGGCAGTTTTTTCCGCACCACTTCCCTGGGCAAATGCGTCATATCCAGATAAAGATAATCTTTGCCATCAATCCCTCGCCCTTCCCGGATTTCGCGATACATACAACGGGAAATTAAGTCCCTCGGAGCCAGGTCTTTCAGCGAGGGTGCATACCGCTCCATAAACTGCTCCCCTGTTGAATTGCGTAAAATGGCACCTTCTCCTCTGGCCGCTTCGGATAGCAGTATGCCCATTTTATAAATTCCCGTGGGGTGAAATTGCCAGAATTCCATATCTTCCAATGGGATACCCCGACGCAGGCAAATTGCCAGCCCGTCGCCGGTTAGAGAGTAGGCGTTGGAGGTGATTTTGTATACTCTTCCCGCTCCGCCAGTGGCGAACAGCACGCCTTTGCAATGGAAAATGTGCAGTTCGCCGGTGCCGATTTCATAAGCCACTATGCCACAGCAAACACCGTTGTTCATAATCAAATCCAGAACAAAAAATTCGTTAAAGAATTCCACATTCTGCTTGATGCACTGCTGATAGAGGGTCTGAAGAATCATATGCCCCGTGCGGTCTGCCGCATAGCATGCTCGTTTCACCGGACTTTTGCCATATTCCTTGGTGTGGCCGCCAAATGGCCTCTGGTCAATTTTGCCTTCGGAAGTCCGATCGAAAGGCAAGCCCATATGCTCCAGTTGCAGAACGGTTTCTATTGCCTCTCTGCAGAGGATTTCTGCGGCATCCTGGTCCACCAGATAGTCTCCGCCCTTCACTGTATCAAACATATGCCATTCCCAATGGTCTTCCTCCACATTTCCCAGCGCTGCTCCAATACCTCCCTGCGCAGTTCCGGTATGAGAACGGGTGGGATAAAGTTTGGACACCACAGCCACGCTACAAGATTTTGACGCTTCCAGCGCAGCCCACAAGCCCGCCCCTCCTGCCCCTACTATCACTCCATCAAAACGGTGCACTTTCATTTTTTGCTCACCTCTCGCCTCATCAAACTTTCCGCATTTGGTCTTCACTGTTCAGAAAACGATGTTGGATTTTCTTCAACTCGGAAAAGTAAGTAAAACTTGCAAGCCCATAAAGAAACTTAAAACCGTAATAGTCATCAGCAGGGTATAGCAGAAGATAATCCAACCACGGGCGTGAATGTAATCATCAATTAGAATACGCATCCCATTTGCCCCGTGAAGTAACGCTAATCCAAGCAGTGTCGCATCATAGGTTTTCCAAAAAGGGTTTCTGAGCCGGTTCACCACAAAATTGTAGTCTATCTGCTCCACGCCGTAAATCAGATGCATAATCGCTAAATGCCCCAGAACAAGGAACACAATGAGAATCCCAGAGACCCGCATAAAAAACCAAGACCACAACTCAAAGCCACCCGTCGGCTTCTCCCTCATCGGATTACCTCCCGGACCATCACATAAGCAAACGGCGCGACAAAAATCAGCCATAACGCCATCTGCAACCAGAAGAGTTCTCTATGATACTGGCACAATTTTTCCCAGAAATCCAGAAGAATGAGGCGAACCCCGTTGAGCGCGTGATATAATACGATACCCACCAAAACCACCTCCCCCAGGTGAATCACAGGATGCTGATAAAGCCCCATAAGCCAGTTGTATACCTTCGGTCCAAATGCCACCGCATAAGTATCCAGGATGTGAACAAGAAGAAAAAGGAAAATAACCGCTCCCGTCAACCGGTGCAGAACCCACGAAATCATCCCAATATCCCAACGATACACCTCTCTCACCACCTAATGTATATATACCCTAAAATCCCTATTTCCTTATATGCAAAATACAGGAATATGAGCACACCACCGTATAAGAGATAATCATTATGGGATGAGGGAAAATTCTCTGCCCGTATCCGAACATTTCGCCAGTATCCAGGGGGAGGGGATTTGGATAGGAAAAAGAGCCCAATTTCTCCGCCTGGGATTCTGCAATCTCTCCTGTTCCTGGTGCGATACTGCTTATACTTGGAAAGACCCCGTAGTTGTGGAATGGCTCTCCATAGATGAAGTGAAAAAGAACATTGAGAATTTTCCGGCAAAGCACATTGTCATCACCGGCGGAGAACCTTTGCTTCATCAGCGTCAATTGATTCCACTTCTGAAGCGTTTGCAGGGATATTTTGTGGAAATAGAAACCAATGGGACGATTGCTCCAGAACCAGAACTTCTTTCTTTCACCCAGCAATTCAACATCAGCCCCAAACTTGCCAACAGCGGCATTCCCTTGGGAAAACGCTACATCCCGGAAGTGCTTCATCAATTCGCGCCCCTTGCCTGTGCTTTTTATAAATATGTCCTGTGCAGTCAAGAAGATGTTGAAGAAGTTTGCCATCAAGTTCAGGTACTTCGGATACCAAAAAAACGGGTGATTCTGATGCCCGAAGGGCAAACACGAGAAGAAGTCCTTTCCCGAAGGGATTTCGTCCTCAAAATGGCAACGCAACACGGATTTCGCTTCACCGACCGATGGCACATCCTCCTCTGGGACGGGAAAGGAGGAAAATGACCGAACTGGAATTTCTGAAAAAGCGGATTGTTTCCGTCATAGACAGGGGATACACCAATCCTGTGAGTGAAAAAGAATTTAATGAACTCGCCCTGCAAATTTTTGATTTTCAGTTTTCTGCCAACCCAGTATTCCGGAAATATTGCAAAAAACTGGGTATCCTTCCGGGAAAAGTTCGCTCCTATACAGAAATATCTTCTCTTCCCACCACCGCATTCAAGCAAAAACGGGTTATCTGCCACATTCCTAATGGGAAAAAACATAGTTCTGCCAGAATCTTTTTCCGCAGTAGTGGCACAACTTTCGGGACTTCTCGCCGTAGCCGGGCATATCTGCTTTTCCCCGAACTTTATGCCATTTCTACTCGGGTGAATTCCAGGCAGTTTCTTTTCCCAGATGTAGACAGAATGCCTCTCTTCTTTCTATTCCCATCCTTGAAAGAGAAAAGGGATTCTTCCCTCGCTTATATGTTCTGGCTGATGGAAAAGCACTTTGGAAAAGCAGGCAATTGTGCTTATTTCGTCCACAGGGGAAAACTCTTATTCGATGAACTATGTGTTTCTTTAAAAAATCAGGAGAAAAAATCCCAGCCAGTTGCCCTGTTAGGGGCTACTTCGTTTTTAGTCTGTTTTTTAGAGTATCTCATTGCAAAAAAAGAGCGTTTTTGTCTTCCTCCTGGTAGCAGAGCAATGGATACTGGTGGAATGAAATGGATGCAGAAAGAAATTTCCCGTGAGAGGTTGTATACATCTATTCAAGAACTTCTGTTTATTCCACCGGAATTTGTTGTCAATCAGTATGGGATGTGTGAATTAACAAGTTTCTATTTTGACAATGCTCTTGCTGAAAAGATGAATTCAGGAATGTTGCAAAATCGTCACAAAGTTATCCCGCCTTGGATGAGGGTTGGCATCATAGACCCAGTAAGTCTACAACCCGCACCACAGGGAATGCTGATTCATTATGACCTTGCCAATCTCGGAACAGTATTCGCAATCCGCACCGAAGATGCAGGCATATGGGTAGGAGATGGTTTTGAAATTGTGGGACGCAGTGCCGGGGCTGAACCGAGAGGGTGCTCTTTATTCCTCCGTGACTTGCTCCACCTGAACATTTGACGAAAATTCCCGACCCAGTCTTTTACCCTTTCTCTTATCCAGACCAGCAAATCCTCACTCATCGGGATTTTGTGCTTTCCTATCCTCCCTCTTTGCCGAAAGATGCCAAAAAACTGAAAAATTTCCTGCTGGAGCGGGCTTCTTTTGAAGATGATAAGACCTTGATGCAACGATGGGAGCACATTCAACGCACCTCCCGGTTCTGGCTGGATGAACGAAACGGTTTTTTAACTAACGCTTCTGAGCATATTTCTTACTGGACTGGCTATTCCTCCCGAGCCGTCTCCGAACTGCTTGCCCATTTTTTCACTTCCATTGCAAAGAGAAGAAAACCGCCCATTACTCAAATCCCGCCTTATTGGAAGCAACAAAAACATTTTGTCATTCACATTTGTTCCGGAAATATCCCCACTGCTTCTTTTCCCGGTATTCTTATGGCACACCTGCTCGGCGCAGTTCAACTGATAAAGGTGGCAGAAAACGACCCATTTTCCCCTTATTTCCTTGTTGAATCCCTCCGGAAAACCGGCACATACAGAGATTATCGCAGTGCTCCTATTTGTGTGACCTATTGGAAAGGAGGAACAAAAGAATGGGAGCAAGCCTTAGCACAGCAAGCCGACATCGTGGCAGTGTATGGAGGAAATGAGCCAATGATTTTGTGGGAGCGCCTTTTGCTGAAGACGAAACCCCGATTACTTTTCGGACCTAAAATCAGTATTCAAATTCTCAAAAAACCAGGTGGAAATTCCGCAAAAAAAGTCGCATTGGATGTGGCTCTTTTTGACCAGGAAGGATGTATGTCCCCTCACTGGTGCTTCCTTATCGGTTGGAGCAAAGAAGAAGTGAGGCAATTTGCTTTTGAGGTGGAAAAAAATTTATGTCGCATTGCTGAGGTATACCCACCCATCCAGAGAACCATTGCCCAAAAAATCCATCTGCGCTCTTTTATAGACAGTTATCAGTTTCGTCCTGCGGAAATCTATGCTTCAGACCTTACCAAAGGCGCTGTCATTATAGATTACTCCCGCCAACCTCTCCTTGCCTGCGGGGGCAGAGTTTTGTTCATCAAGCCCGTGAAGGACTTCTCGCGAATGATGTTTTATCTAAAACCTTTTCGAAAACACCTGCACACCTGCGCCATCGGCGGAATCTCTGAAGGAGAAAAGCGCCGGTGGATAGCCCGCCTGAGGGCGTTGCCTTTCCGAAGAATCTGTTCGGTAGGAAAAATGCAAAAACCTTGTTCTTTTGCATCCTTTTTCACTTTGCCCTGGCTTCACCTGCCCTCCTCTTATAGGGATTAGTCTGGAACAGAGGTGGAGTCAGTGGAAATCATAAGTCTTATCAGGTCAAGCGATGGCATCAAGACCGGTGAGTGCTCGCCCAACGATGAGCGACTGGATTTCGTGCGAGCCTTCATAGGTATATACGCTTTCCAGATTGCAGGCATGGCGAATGGAGTGATATTCAGTGGTGATGCCGCTGGCTCCTAAGATGCTCCGACAGGTGCGCGCCGTTTCTAATGCCATCTTCACATTATTCCTTTTCGCAAGAGAAATCTGGTCAAAAGTGGCTTTTCCCTTCTGCTTCAATCTACCCAACTGATACACCAGTAACTGTGCCTTCGTGATTTCTTGCAGGATGTCTACCAGATAATACTGAATCAATTGAAATGAGGCGATGGGCTTTTGAAACTGGATACGAGTTTTTGCATAGGTGAGCGCTTCTTCAAAACAGGAAATTGCGGCACCCACTCCTCCCCAAGCAATGCCATAACGTGCTTCTGTCAGGCAACTAAAAGGCGCTTTGAACCCTTCTGCTAAGGGTAGGCGATGGCTCTCGGACACTTTTACATCATCCAGATATAATGTGGAAGTCACCGATGCCTTAAGCGAGACTTTTCTCTCAATATTCTGCACGCGAAAACCTGGCATCCCTTTTTCCACAAGGAAACCCAGGCAGGTTCCCGTATTCTCTTCTTTTGCCCAGATTACGGCTAATTCAGCGATTCCGCCATTGGTAATCCAGGTTTTCCCTCCCCGCAAAATCCATTCGTTTCCTGATTTTCGGGCAATGGTGCGCAAAGACCCCGGGTCGCTCCCGGCTTCCGGCTCGGTTAATCCAAAACACCCGATGGCTTCCGCATTCATCAGACGCGGAAGCCAGGCTTTCTTCTGCTCTTCCGACCCGTATGTATAAATGGGAAACATCACTAAAGCGTTCTGAACGGAGACGAAACTGCGGATACCGGAATCTCCGCGCTCCAGTTCCTGCATCATCAATCCATAAGCAATAGGATTCAATGCCACTCCACCCCATTGCTTTGGAAGCCAGCAACCGAGCGCACCAAGTGAAACCAATTTGGGGATGACATCCATCGGAAATTCATCTTTCAGCCACAGTTCGCCGATGCGAGGAAGGATTTCGGTATCGGTGAACTGACGAAAAACTTTTGCTACCGCCCGTTCTTCCGGGCTTAACTCCTCTTCAATCAGGTAATAATCTCTCATCTCATTTCCTCCCGGTTTTAGATATTTTCACAAAAGTTATGGGCTTGGGCTGCGCAGGGTCAAAAATCCCCCTATGGTTGCCCTTTCTTGAAGGCGTTTTTCTTCCAATTCTGGTGGACGCATTTCATGATATGCCGCTGTGTGGCAAGTGAAGCAGATATTGCGGTCTTCGCTCACCCGGGAAATCGTAGCACCCCATGCGGCATAAAATGTTCCCAGCGTAGTTTTTTTCTTTTTTCCTGTAATATCCACATAAGTTACTTCAGCGAAAACCGGTTCAGAATCTGGTTGTTCTCGCGCCGCCTGTGCAGCAAGAAAAGAGCCAAACCCTTTCTGCATCAAGAGTCCGTAATACTCCCCCGGTCCGTGGCAGGCTTCGCAGGTAATATTTTCCTCGGCATAAGTCCCGCTTTCCCGGTCATAACCCGTGGTATGACAGGGATAACATTGCTTGCGATATTCTTCATTTCCTTGTTTAAAGTCCGGTTGCTGTTGGACAATTTCAAAAGTTTTGAATTTGGATTGCATCCAGTATTGGACATGCTGAAGCGTTTGTGGGCGGTAGGCGACCACGGATAAATGACAGGAAAGGCAGAAGCCCGAACCCATATATTGCAGTTTTTCGCCGGTGATGTTGAATTCTCGGAAAGTGGGGGGCGGAGAAAGAATCGGGTCCGGTGTAGGAGGCGTTAGTTCCCGCAACCTTGCCCAGTATTTATACAGATAATCCTTTGGTGTACCCGTATGAAATGCAATATACACTTTTTGTCGCGTGTGTTTGTGAACAGCAAGGGTTAGATGCCTTCGCGCTTGTTTCTCAAACTCCTCTGGGACTACTTGCTTCTTGTCTTGTTCCTCCCAGTGACAGGAACCGCAGTTCATCATTAACCCGATTCCCAACCCTCCATCAGTGGGATGCTGGTCAAGAAGTGTCTCATCATCCAGATGACAGAGTTCGCAGGGGCTTTCTGAATATACCGCGGCATTGAGCATCTGCTCCTTCGTGCTGCGCATTCCAAAATGTGCATCCTCTTCTATGGTCGCATTTCCCATTCCTCCGTGACATACTGTGCATCCATAAATTTCAAAAGGAAAATGCGATACAACAGATTGATGTTGCTCCAGCAGCAACACATCGTCTACATGGCAGGTCTGGCAGCGCTCCACTTCCCCGGTTTTTAGCATGATCTGGCGAATTTCTATTCGCGGATTGCGGTAAGCTTTCATCAATCTCTCATATTTCTGCTTTTCCATTTCGTCGTTGGCAGTTTTGTATAATTTTTTTACCCGTTCATAAGCCTGCCGATATGCCTTCTTTTGCATCTTTTTCCAGGTCGGGTTCTCTTCCCGGTAAGTAACATAAAATGTGAGGAGCAATAAGAGCACACCCGAAATGCCAAGGACTCTCTGAACCATTTCATTCCCCCTTCCTTTTTCACCCTCATATGTTGAACCACGGAGTTTGCACGAGATATTTCACATTGAAAAATAGGCGAAGAATGATTTTTGCCAGAAGCCCCGCTTCTGTAGTGAGGAAAAACAACATCAAGCCGTAGCGAATCGGACCCAGAAGTAGATAAAATCGGGGAAACAGCAGTGCAGGTAAGGTCATACCGATACTGTAAAAGAGAAAAAGTGAAATCCAGCCCAAAAATTGCGGTCTTCGGTATGTCACCCAACGGAATTTGGGCTTAACTTCTTCTTCTTCTTGGGCGTAGGCTTTCTCCAGTTCCACAGGCCGCTCAAAACATTCCACAGCCTTCTTGACTTTTGCCTTCTCCAATTTTTCAAACTCTTCATTAGGAATTAACACTGGCTTGATCCGACATCCAAGCCAATCATCCAGCCGCTCATACAACGCCGCCTGAGAGACTTTCTCCATTGCCCAAGATTCCCAAGGCCAGTACCATTGCCAGTTCGGTCCGCGGAAAAATTGCCCGATAATAATGAGGATGAACCATAGGGCAAAGCCAAAAGTGAAGATGCTCATCGCCAGCGGTCGCTTTTTCCACGGCTCCTTCGTAAAAGGATATGTCCCAATCCCGTGAACTGTAGGGTCAATGTAGGGTATCAGCATCAGCCCGAGGATGATTAAGCCCGGAAGCACTACTCCTGCAATCCAGGGGTCAAAGTACACCAGCATTTCCTGCAATCCGACGAAATACCAGGGAGCTTTGGAAGGATTGGGAGTCACCGCTGGATTTGCCATTTCTTCCAGTGGAGCCTGGAAAACGATGGAAGCGATGACAAATCCTACCGTCACTACCATCCATAACGCCACCAGTTGCATGCAAAAATCAGGCCAGACAAAAACTTCTGGCTTCAACTTGGCATCCTGCAATTTCTTCCTCTGCTCTTTCAGCCACTCCACAAATTTCTGGAAATGGGAGCGCACTTCTTCCGGCGGCGTAATTTCATTGGGATGAGAAAACTCATCCTTCCTCCACCGCCACAAGTGAAAGGCAAGGAACACCGAGAGAAAAATCGGCAGAATCACGCAGTGTAGCACATAAAAGCGAATAAGGGCGCCTTCTCCGACCACCGTTCCTCCAAGGAGCACAAAATGGGCATCGCCCCATTTATCCATAATGCTAAAAGGGCCCTGAAATCCAAAAAAGGGAGTATAACTCGCCATATTTGAGCCCACGGTGATGGCCCACATCGCCAATTGGTCCCAGGGGAGAAGATAGCCGGTAAAACTCAAGAGCATAGTAAGCACCAGACAAACCACACCTATCATCCAGTTGAACTGGCGCGGCGGTTTATAAGCGCCTGAAAAGAAAACACGTAGCATATGGAACATCACCGCGACGAGCATCCCGTGCGCCGTCCAGCGATGTAAATTCCTCATAAACATCCCGTAGGGAATCACATCGTATTTGAAGTCCAGCATATCCCGATACGCTAGTAAAATGGTCGGTCGGTAATACAACATCAGCATAAATCCCGTGATGATGAGGACAACATAAAGGAAAAGAGCCGTGGAACCTAAGCCCCAGTGATAGGTAAAATGCAACCAATTTCTCGGCATTCGCGAGGGAAGGAGATGTAGCCATACGCTTTCCCGCATCACCAGAGTCTTTTTTGCCGTGGTATCGAACGGGGTGCGCACCCGATAGACAGATTGCCAGAATTCCGTTTCTACCAGCCAATCCAGAAATTTTTTTCCCCGCTCAAGCAACGAATTCATTCTTTTCTCCTTCCGTCAATTGGAAAAAAATTTCCGGGTCTCGCGCTTCTCCAGCGGTAGCCAATTTTTTGACCTCGCTCATATCTACCTCCAGTCTTCCATCAGGAGATAATGCCAGTTTGGCTCTATCCAGCGGGCGCGGTGCAGGACCCGCAATATTCACGCCATATTTATCAAATACGCTTCCATGACAAGGACACCGGAATCTTTCCTCTGCTTCCAGCCAATTGGGCCGACATCCCAGATGCGTGCAGATTCCGATAATTGCTCCAAATCCCTCCTCATAATGCACCAGATATACTTCCCGACCAGGAATTTTTTTCACTGTGCCTTTGGGAAATTCTGCGGGAAATCCCGCGTTGAAGCGGGGAGATTGCTCATATATGGCGCGAGGGTACAAAAACCTACCACACCATCCCAGCGTCGCACCGAGAAAAGCGAACATCATGCTCCAGCCCAACACGACCCAGCCCAAAAACCCTCGCCGGTCAGTTTGACCCGCAGTTTTTTTCTCTTCTGCCATTTCCCTTCACCCCCCAGAATTTATATTGTAAACAGACAAAGATTCTTCTGCGGATTTTCTCAAGTGATATAGCCCAATTCCCACCGAGACACTCACATTCAGCGAATCCACTTTTTCAGAAATCGGAATGTGAAGCCATTCATCCGCTTCCTGGAGCACAACGGGGGAAATCCCTCTGTGCTCAGCTCCAAAAATCACACAGCAGGGCAATTTTCTGGAATATTCCTCCACCGAATGAGGCGCTTTGGGGCTAAATGCCACAATCCAATACTGGTGCTTTTTCAAAAACTGGCAGGCATATCTCAGATTCGCTGCTCGGTAAATCTGCAAAAAGTGAAAATAGCCGGCGGATGCCTGAAATACCGCGGCGGTAATTCCTACCTGCCGGCGAGTGGGCAAAAGCAAAGAATCCACGCCCAGCGCGTAGCAGGTTCTCCCTATCGCTCCGAGGTTCTGCGGGTCTTCTATATGGTCCAGTGCTACCAGCCATTGTGGTCGGTCTTTCAAGATTTCCTCCAACCCTTTTTCCGGTAAAGCCCTGCACTCGCTCACAATCCCCTGGTGGGCTTCAGGGAATTTTCGCCGAAAATCCTCTGCAGAGAGAATTTCTACGGGGACTCGCTTCATTTTTGCTTTACCGATAATTGCCTGAAATTCCCGGCTTTTTATCCGATGAGCAGATAAATATACTTTCTTGCTTCGGTTTGCCTCAATGCCTAATTCTACTGTTCGCAAGCCCCAGACCTTCAGCGCCCCTTCCCATAAAAAAGATTATACCTGATTGAGAAACATCAAAAATCGCCAGGCTTTTTTGATTAGTCGGGAAGATTTGCCAGATCAGGTTTCCGGGCGGCGAGCGTTTCGTTCGGTCGCGTCACCGCTTTAATGTGCGGAGCAGAAAATAATATTGTGGGATGCTCTTCTGCTTCCCGGGCTATTTGAATCATGGCTTCAACAAACGCATCCAGGGTTTCCTTGCTTTCCGTCTCCGTAGGCTCTATCATCAAAGCCTCTTTCACAATGAGGGGGAAATATATCGTGGGTGGATGGAAGCCAAAATCCATCAGACGCTTGGCAACATCCACCGCTCTGACTCCTGATTTTTCCCGCAAATTTTCCCCAGAAAGGACAAATTCATGCTTGCAAATCTGTGGGAATGGAACGGAATAATATGGCTTCAATCGCGCAAGCAGGTAGTTGGCATTTAAACAAGCAAGTTGTGCCACTTGTTTCAACCCCTCAGCACCCATTTCACTGATATAGGCAAACCCCTGGACCAAAACTCCGATGTTTCCATTAAAGAAGCGAATCCGCCCTACGGAATCGGGAAAATCCTCGGAGAGTTGGAAACCATTTTTCCCCTGTATCACTCTGGGTATAGGTAAAAAAGGTTCCAGATGTTTTTTCACACCCACAGGTCCGGCGCCAGGCCCTCCTCCACCGTGGGGTGTGGAGAAAGTCTTATGGATATTGATGTGCACCACATCAAACCCCATATCCCCGGGGCGAGAAATTCCCAGAATTGCATTGGCGTTTGCTCCATCATAGTAAAGTTGCACTCCTTTTTGATGACAGATTTCTGCAATCTCGCAAATATCTTCCTCAAAAAGCCCCAGAGTATTGGGATTGGTCAGCATCAAGGCGGCAACGCGCGTATCGCAGGCTTCTCGCAGTGCCTGCAGATGCACCAATCCCTTTTCGCTGGAAGGAATTTGCTTCACCGTATATCCGGCCATCGCCGCTGATGCAGGATTTGTCCCGTGAGCCGAATCAGGAATTAATACGAGGTTCCGCTGTTTCTCCTCTATTTTCTCGTAATATTTCCGTATGATGAGCATACCGGTTAACTCCCCCTGAGCGCCAGCGGCAGGCAGTAAACAAACGGCATCCACACCAAAAATCTCCTTCAGATATTCCTCCAATTTCCATAAAACGCCGAGAATGCCCTGGGAAAGTTCTGCCGCCTGCAGTGGATGCGCCGCCAGCAAATGGGGATGCTGGGCAATGGCAAAATTGACCTTAGGATTATATTTCATCGTGCAAGAGCCCAGAGGATAAAACCCTTCATCCACAGAAAAGTTCTGATGGCTGAGCCGGGTGAAATGCCGCACAACTTCCAGTTCCGTCATCTCAGGTAAAGCAGGTGGTGTGCTCCGGGTTTCTTTGGGCATCTGTTCTTTTTTCCATTCGGGAAATTCCGATGAGGGCAGGGAAAAGCCAATGCGCCCTTTTTTACTTTTCTGGAATATCAGCCGCTCAGATATGAAAGTCCCTCCTCTGTGGCGCCAAGAAATTTTTCTATGTGTTCTTTTGTCGTCAATTCCGTACAGCAAATCAGCCAGAGATTTTTCCATTCCGGACGAAATCCCGAAAGGTCTAATCCTCCCACGATTTGATGTTTTTTTAGAAGAAACTGATTCAAAGCAGATGGGCTGATGCTAAGGCGCACGGGAAATTCGTAAAGGAAGGGCCTGGAAGTTACGGGTTCCACACCGGGAATTTTGAGAAGTTGTTCATACAAATAATGCCCTGCTCGGGCAGATAGGTCTACCACCTGCTTCAATCCTTCATCACCCATCAGACTGAGATAGATTAAGCCTCGCAGTGCGCACAGCGCCTGATTAGTGCACAGATTGGATGTAGCACGCTCTCTTTTAATGTGCTGCTCCCTCGCCTGCAGGGTCATCACATAGGACTCCTTTTCGGAAGCATCCAGAGTTTTCCCGATGATTCTGCCCGGCATTTGCCAGGAGTATTCCTTTTTGCTGGCTAAAAACCCAAATGTGGGACCGCCAAAGGAAAAATGATTACCCAGCATCTGCCCTTCCCCCACTGCAATATCTGCACCCAATTCCCCTGGAGAAGGCAGAATTGCCAGACTAATGGGTTCCACAATCAGAATTGCCAGCCCCCCCTTCGCCTTCACCTGCGCAATGATTTCTCTTGCCTCTTCTACAATTCCCAAAAAATTGAAATTTTGTAAAATTACAGCAAGCAGGTCATCTCCCGAGGTCTGTTCCAGCGTTTCCACCGATGTGATGCCTTCATTCAGGGGAAGTTCCACAAATTTCAGTGGAAGAAATTGAAAATAAGAGTGAAGCAACTGGATGATATGCGGATGAATTCCCTGGGAAATCAACACTGTTTTCCTCTCCGGGAGGACGATAGAAGCCATACGGAGGGCATCTGCCGTCGCCGTTGCACCATCATAGGAAGAAGAATGAGAAATTTCCATGCCGGTTAAGCGAGACAACGCAGATTGATATTCATACAAAGCCTGAAGCATTCCCTGGCTCATTTCTGCCTGATATGGGGTATAAGCGGTGAGAAATTCCCCCCGAGAAGCAAGGGCATCCACCACCGCAGGTATCCAGCGGCGGTAAAATCCTGCTCCCAGAAACCAGGGCATTCGGTGTATGGGATATGGGCTGGTTAAAACAGTATCAAGCATTTCCCGCAATTCTGGTTCACTCATTGGTTCGGGTAATTGCAGATGTCGGGACAATTTCACCTGCACCGGTATATCCGAAAACAACTCTTTTAGGGATTTTGCCCCAATGGTTTCCAGCATCTCTTGAATTTCTTTCTCAGTGTGAGGCAGATATCGAAATTTCATTTTCCGAAGGATTTACGATATTCATCTGGAATATCAGAGAGTTGCAAATATTCAACTGCAGTGAGCAGTTCTTCCAATTCTTTTTCATTTTCTATCTGCACCAGAATCATCCATCCTTTGCCATACGGGTCTTTATTTACCAGTTCGGGAGCCTCTTTCAGTTCGGAATTTACCTCCTGCACTTTCCCCGATATGGGCATAAACAGGTCAGCGGAAGTTTTGACCGATTCTACGGAACCGAAAACATCACCGTTCCGAAAAGATTTTCCGACAGCAGGTAATTGCACATATACAATGTCACCCAGTTGCTGCTGGGCAAAATGGGTGATGCCGATACGAGCAAAATTTCCCTCCGTCCGCACCCATTCATGGGTGGATATGTAACGCAAATCCTTAGGTATCATTTCTTTACCTCCTTTTATAAAAAGGTTTTTTCACCACCCGAGCAGGATGGGATTCGGAGCGCACCAATACCTGAACCGTTTCCCCCAGCAGGATGGGCTTCACAGAATACCATAGGGCAATGGATTTTTTGAGAAATGGGGCATAATTGCCAGAAGTTACAGTCCCTGCCTTTTCGCCATTTCGCAAAACCTCTGTTCCTGAGCGGGCTATCGCCCCATTTTCTACCTGCAGAGCAAGTAAAATTTTGGGCAACCTGCATTCTTTCTGCTCCAAAAGGGCAGATTTGCCAACAAATTCTCCTTTCCAATCAATCAGCCATTCAAAGCCTGCCTCCAGAGGAGTGGTTTCTTCCGTCCATTCGTGACCATATAGGGGCAATGCCGCCTCGAGTCTCAAAGTATCGCGAGCGGAAAGACCGCACGGTGCCGCTCCTTTTTCCACGAATTCTTCCCACAGCTTTCCACAACTTTCAGAAGGCACAAAAATTTCAAAGCCATCCTCTCCGGTATATCCTGTCCGTGCAAGAAAACCCTCATATTTTTCTGTTGAGAACTTGGTGAAACCGAACCTCGGAAGGGAAGAAGTTTCATAGCCCAGAACATCGTGCACCAGCACCTGGGATTCCGGACCCTGCACTGCGACTAACGCCCAGTGAAATGTTTCATCTTTGACCTCCAAATCAGCAGGCTTTCTCTCCTGCATCCAGTTCAGCACTTTTTCTCGGTTCACCGCATTGCAAACCATCCAGAACACCTGTTCCTCCAGCCGATACACGATTACATCATCTTTTATCCCCCCTGCTTCATTCAACAGTACGGTATATTTGGCTTTTCCGGGAAGCAACTGGTTTAGAGCAGAGGGAGACAAAAGCCTCAAAAAAGTTCCAGCATTTCTTCCCCGAATGAGAATTCTGCCCATATGTGAAACATCAAAGATTCCCACTTTGGACCGAACAGCCAGATGCTCGGCGACAGTGCTGGAAAACCATAAAGGCATATTCCAGCCTGCGAATTCTGTCCATCGCGTCGCATAATTTTGGTAATATGGGGAAATCGGCGTGGAAAATAACCTATTCAATCGTTTTCAGCCGCTTTTCGAGAGAGTGGAACAACCGGAGAACCTTGTGCACATATTGCTGAGTTTCTGAATAAGGGGGGATGCCCTGATATTTCTCTACCGCTGCCTCACCGGCATTATAGGCAGCTAATGCGAGGGTATGCCGATTTTGATATTTAGAGAGCAACTGTTTGAGAACTTGCACCGAACCACGAATGTTTTCTTCAATATCATAGATATTCCGTACATTCACTTCTGCCGCTTTATGAGGCATCAATTGTCCTAATCCTCGGGCACCTTTTGGAGACTTAGCCCGGGGGTTAAATCGGGATTCCACAGCGATTACGGCAAATACCAGAGAATGGGATACTCCTTCACTTTGGGACCAAACCAGTATGTGCGTGGCGATTTCCCTCGCTTCCTCCTCCGATAATTTTGGATTATACATTCTAATCCACTTTTGATAAAATCCTCTCACCCGGTCATATTTACTCCAGACAGGAAAAGGCAGTTCTGTGGTCTCCGCAGCAGATTTTGGCGGTGTCGGTATTTGCTCTTTGGGCGTTTTTCGGATTTCCCTCCGCATTTCTTCTGCGTAAGCCATTACCTGTTCCACAAATTTCTTTCGCGTTTCAGGGATGAGCGGATTCTTATTCAACCAGGAACTGCCAAAAAAATACGCAAGAAGTGCTTTCTCCTCCGATTGCCATTCTTTCAAATCATCGGAAAGCGATTGACCCAACTGCAGAAAATCTTCCCAAGCGGATGGGATAGGAATAGAACCGACTGGGACACCCCGCAGGATTGCCTGAACATCATATTTGTATCGCCGGTCAACCGCAGGTTCTGGTAGTTCCTGCTCTTTCACCGCAACCGCCAGAGCTAGAAAAGCATCCACCTCCAACCCTTTGCATATTGCTTCAATCTCAATCGCCTTTTTCCAGCGGTCCTGCTCGGTCAATGATGGTTGCAATTTTACCAGCGCTTGGTAGATTTCTCCTACCAGAACTGGGGGCTGCCCAATGACGCCCAATAATCCGAAAACTCCCAAATAAAACAAGAATCTGGTTCTTTCCCCCATCCTGTTAAGAATTATATATCCAAAGGTAAAGTATGGACTGCACCACTTCAGCGCCGCTGTTTCCCCTGCCACTTCCGCTTCTGCATTTTCCAACTTGCTATATGATGTTAACGGGTGAAAACATATGAGCGTTCTCATTGGAGGAAAAAAGATTTCCACTGAGCGCATCCTGCAGGTGAAAAATCCGGCAAATGGAGAAATCGTTGGTGAAGTTTCCATTGCCGGGGAAGCAGAAGTAGAGCAGGCATTGCAAACCGTCGTTTTGGGAAAAGAAGAAATGCGAAATATGCCTCTTTATCGGCGATATGAAATACTGCGAAATGCCTTTGAGCGTCTGAGAAAAGAAAAGGAAGCGTGGGCGAGAAGAATCGTGCAGGAAAGCGGAAAAACTATCCGAGAGGCGCGCGCCGAAGTGGAACGTGCTTCTTACACCCTCCTCTGGTCTGCTGAAGAAGCGAAACGGCTCGCGGGCGAAATGGTCCCTATGGATGCCGTGCCGAGGGGAGTGGACAAGATAGCTTTTGCCCTCCGGGTGCCCGTTGGAGTTGTTTTGGCAATTTCTCCATTTAATTTCCCTCTGAATCTGGCTTGCCACAAAGTCGGTCCGGCTATCGCTGGCGGAAACGCGGTTATTCTCAAGCCTTCTTCCTATACTCCGCTTACTGGATTAGCGCTTGGAGAATTGCTTTTAGAATGTGGGCTTCCTGAAAATGGCATTTCCGTGCTTGTGGGCTCTGGAGAAACAGTAGGAAAACGCCTCGTGCAGGACCAAAGGGTGGACCTCATCTCTTTGACCGGAAGCGTGGAAACAGGTCAAATGATTGCCCGGGAAGCAGGAATGAAAAGAATTTTGCTCGAACTGGGGTCCAACTCTTCGGTAATTGTGGATAACATAGACCTACCAGATAGCGTATGGGGGAAAATCATCACTGGAGCGTATGCGCAAGCAGGACAGGTGTGCATATCCATCCAGAAACTATACATCCTTTCCCACCGCTTGCAGGAAGTTCTGGACATCCTCCTGCCCCGCGTGCAGTCGCTTAAAGTGGGCGACCCGATGCAGGAGACTACCGATGTGGGACCAATGATTGACTCAACTGCCGTTGAGCGGACAAAAGCCTGGATTGAGGAAGCATCTCAGGCAGGTGCCCTTGTCCTCCCTTCCATCCGCCAGCAGGGAAATTTTTTATACCCCCTGCTCATCATCAATGCGCCGGAATCCACTTCTGTATGCGCTAAAGAAGCCTTTGCCCCACTGCTCGTCGTTCAACCAGTATCCTCATTTTCCGAAGCCATAGAACGGGTCAATCATTCCATATATGGCTTACAGTGCGGCGTCTTCACGAAAAATATGGAACACATCTGGCTTGCCATCCACCAGATTGATTGCGGAGGAGTATTTATCAATGAAATCCCCACATTTCGTGTAGACCATATGCCCTATGGCGGGAGGAAACTCAGCGGCATCGGCCGGGAAGGTCCGCGTTACGCCATTGAGGAAATGACCGAACTCAAACTCATCTCTCTCAACTTGATGTGAACCGCTTTCAGCGGATGATATAGTGCTGGTGAATTTCTATGGGCAAAGGGAGGATGTGCCTTATCGCCGTAGAAAAATGTTGCCCTTTTTGCTTGACAGTTTGGTGTTTTTTGATATATAATTTCACAGGAGGTTGAGGGAAAGATGACGCATTATATAGCTGAGCCCTGCATCGGGGTAAAGGACCGTTCGTGCGTGGAAGTTTGCCCGGTGGATTGCATCCATCCGAAAAAGGATGAGGATACTTGGGACTCCACGATGCTGTATATTGACCCGGAAACCTGCATCGATTGTGGAGCGTGCGTTTCCGCCTGTCCTGTGGAAGCAATTTTCCCCGAGGGGGACCTGCCCGAAAAGTGGGCATCTTTTGGAGAAATGAATGTAGATTACTATAAAATGTCTCATGAAGATTTTACGGCGAAGTGGGGAAGAAAGCCGTAGTTCTGTTTCTCATGCACTAAACTCGCAGAACGGTATTGCTTCTTTGAGGGGCAGGGGATAAAATCAAGGTAGAAGATGCAAAAGATTTTGATGGTAGCCTATATTGTTTCCTTTCTGCTTCTGCTGAATTTACCCATAATCCTCGGCGTCTTCTTTGGGAGAAAATATCGTGTGCCCGCCCGATTCTTTCTTTTTGGCTTATTGCTATTCTTTCTTGCCCAGGTCATTCATATCCCCGCCGTGAGTATCTATAAAAAATTCGCTCACCTATCCCTGTGGGGAAATGCGGCAGTTTTAGGGCTGCTTGCAGGAATTTTTGAAGAAGGCGGGCGCTGGCTTTCCTTCCGATACTTTTTCCCTTCCATTTCCCAGGCTCGTCAGGCATTGCTCTTTGCTCTGGGCTGGGCAGGAATGGAAATTTTCTTCATTGCCTTTGCCTTCGGAGCAAGTCTCGTTGCGCTCTTTATGCTTGACCTGGAATCTCTTATTCGTTCCTCTGGTGCTTCTCCAGAAGTCCTGCAATCATTGCTGGAATTGATTCCGCAGTTGCGCGAGAGCATACGCACTGCACCCTTATATGCGCCCTTTCTCCCGGTTCTTGAACGGATTTCTGCTCTTTTCTGGCAGATTCTGTTCACTTTTCTGGTTTTTTCCGCAGTCCGAGAAAGAAAATGGGAGTATTGGTGGATGGCTTTTTTCCTCCACAGCCTCATAGATTTCTTCGCCGTTTTAGCAGTGCCGTGGATGACTACGGAAAAATATCATCTGCCCAGCTATCCTCTGGCATTGCGTTTTGAACTGACCCTATTTCTGCTCAGTCTGCTTCCCCTCTGGTGGTCTATCAAATATTTTCAGCGTCAGTCGGTTCCTTCCTCATAGGCAAGAGAAAAAGGTGGAACTTTCTTTCACCGTCTACATCAGTCATAGAAGAGAATAGAGTAAAATAGAATTTTTGCACCGGAATCCATAAAAAACCGCTGGAAGAGAAAAATAGGGGCAACGGGCGAATGGAAGGTTATTTCTGTTGGGCGCGGGGATATTTTTAATTTCTTCGAAGGGGGCTTGACATGGAGTGCGACACTTTAGTGCCGCTGTTCTTCCCCAAGATGTAAGCCCTATTTAACGGTACTTTCCGGGCATATTCTGCACTTTGTGAAGAGCAAAATCTCTTCAAAATTTCGGAAATTTTTTCCATCTTTTATCCACCTGCCTTCGTTAAGATATGCGAAAAAATGTGGTGAGCAAATAAGTGGATGCAAGAAAAAGGGATGTTTCTATTCAGTCCAATTCTGCGGGGATGGGAAAAATCAGTGGAAATTCCCAAAAAGGGAGGGTGTAGAATATGAAGTGGATGAAAGTAATGGCTTTGATGGTTTTCGGTTTTTGGGGGATATGGGATAGTCAAAGATGATGAACGTTTGATTCTCCTTCTGATGAGCCGGCGAAAAATGTAAGAAGTTTGGGTGAAAGGTATTGCTGTGCAAGCAGGGTTTTTTCTTCTTCTAACCGGAATCGTTCTGGCAATATTATGTTCGTGGATTGGAAGGGCATTCCAATTGTGAGGTGGCAAGGAAAATGCTGGGAGCGGAGCGCTGGATTCAGGAGAGGGGGGAAAGCGTCTGTATTGACGAAATCTATTTATCCACACCGCCCCGGCAGGGCATAAAAGCGCGGTAGGGATGGTTGTAACCCGGTGGGCACAATGTTCAAGGCGTACTACGGGGGGTGGGAACGATGAGGATGGGGGTGCGAACGAGGGTGATGACCTTTCTCGCGGTGGAAATTTGCATCCTTTCGCCGGCAGTTTCCAGACCGCGTGTGCCCATCACAATCAAATCCACTTTAAATTCATCGGCAAATCGGGCAATTTCTTCAGCTGCTTCTCCTTCCATCACCCATCCTTCCACCTTCTCAAATCCCCTTTCCCGAATCCAGGCAAGGAATTCCTGCAATTGCTGTTCGGCTATCGGCACTTCTTCCGGCTTTTCCGCAGAATGCAGTAGATATAACTTACCCTGCACTTTGGAGACCAGAAATAGTGCGTAATCCACCACTTGTACGGAAAATGGAGAAAGGTCAATTGCACAGAGAATTTTTTCCATTTTGTTTCATCTCCCCCATAACAGCATTGATTCCCTGATTAAAACCGATGCGGTGACCGCAGAATGCCGGGAAAAATCCAGATGCGGATTCAATTCTACAAAATCCATCCCAATCACTCGGAAACTGCGAACAGCGAACAGAATATTTAGCAGTTGAGAAAAGGAAAATCCCCCTGGTTCGGGATTAGATACTGCTGGGCAATCCGAAGGGTCCAGCACATCAAAGTCTATGGATACATACACCGGCTCATCCGGGGCAATCCGCAAAAAATCAGCGATTTTCTGCTCACTTTGTTCTGGAGACATCCACCCAATCCCGCTATCCCTGGCAAATCGCACTTCTTCGGGTATTGCGCTACGCACTCCGAAAATCCAGATTTTGCCCTTCTGAGAGACCATTTCATAAAGCCGCCGCAAATAGGTGCAATGATTGAGCCTATCCCCACCAAATTGCTCCCGTAAATCCAGATGAGCATCAAAAATCATCAGGTGCAGATTAGGATACACTTCAGATGCCGCGCGGAAAAGCGGAAAAGTTATCGCATGCTCTCCGCCGATAAAAACCGTAAAAGTTCCATTTTGAAAAAAGGGTAGACTTTGCCGATATAATTCTTCGCACATCACCTCAGCACTTCCCTCAAAATACCAGTTGCCTGCGTCGTTAAAGGAAAGCGCTGTCAAGTCTTTTTCCTGTCGGAGACTATAAGTTTCTATACTCACAGAAGCACGCCGAATTGCATCTGGAGCGTCCCGACAACCCCGATAAAAAGTGCTTGTGCCGTCGTAGCAAATCCCCACAGCAACGGAAGAAGGCATATCCGAGTATTGAGTTAGGTCGAAGAGTTTTCTCTGCCCCACTTATTTGCCTTCCTTTTCTGAGGAAAGAAGAAAAGCAGGGGGGCGAAACAGTGAAGGCAGAAGTTCCTCTCTCCAGTATAGAGTTTCTGGCAAAGCGCGAAAAGGAGTTTGAGGGATTTTCTCTTTCCCGGCGATGATAAAAGTCCACACGCCTCCCGGAAAAGTTGGAACTGGCTCTATATACGGCAAAAAGTAGCGGAAAGTGCTCTGGACAGCATTTTTCCAGCGGGCGAAGAACTCTGTTCGCAAAAATGGGGAGCCTGCCTGCATCGCCATCAATCCCTGCCCGAACAGATGCGTGCGAATCAGTTCAAAGAATTCCCTCTCTGCAAGGGATTCCGCAGGTCCCACCGGGTCAGGTAAATCCAGAAAAATTACATCATAAATGTTCTGCGTAGTCTGGAGAAACTTTCTCCCGTCTTCCACAAAAACTTTCACTTTTGGATGGTCAAAAGAATTCTGATGCACCGAAAACAAAAAATTGCGACATACCTTCAAAACGAACGCATCCAGTTCCACCAGATGCACCTGTTCTACCGGATAGCGCAAGACCTGTCGCAGAGCCCCTCCGTCCCCGCCACCAACAATGAGAATCCTTTTCGGCTCCCGCTGTAAAATCATTGCGGGATGCACCAAGCTTTCGTGGTACAAAAACTCATCCCGCTCAGATAATTGCACCGCCCCATCCAGCACGAGGATTTTCCCCCACTCTGAATTTTCAAATAAAAAAATTTCCTGAAAAAGCGACCTGGAGCAATGCCAGACCTTCTGCACCTCAAACACCTGGCCATAGACACTGTTGAACACTTCGGAGAATCGCGGAACGGATGAACTGCTCACCGGGTTTTGCCACGGATGATTCTACGGATATGCATGCGTTCCGGCTGAAGAAAATTGCGAAATACCTCCACCACTGGCGAAGGGTCAATCTTTCCACAGGAGAAAATATCCACCGCGGCATATCCAAGTTCTGGCCAGGTGTGAATGGAAATATGTGATTCCTTCAGCAGGGCAAAACCGGTGACTCCGTGCGGTGAAAACCGATGGATGTGCCAGTGGAGTAATGTCACAGAAGCGGCTTTCATTGCGTCCAACAATACTTTCTGCACCCCTTCCTCATCCATCAGGGATTTTTCCGCACATCCCCATATATCGAGGAGGAGATGAACGCCCACACTCCTCGAGGAGCGAACCCCACGCACCTGCATTCGGTTCAAAACAATGCCCAAGGTTCCCACCCCCCCTAAGATGTGGATGATTCCTCATCCTGATAGATTTTTTTTCCCCGGCTACGCCAAACTTGATTAGGTATTTCCAAGGGCTGAATCCACTCAATCCGCACCAGAGCAGAAGTATACCAGTGAAAATCCTCCGGCAAAGGGTCCGTATTCAGTTTCCCTGCACGAGTTTCTGGATGATATTCCCAGTGCTCATATCTGTGAAAGTCCGGCAATATCTCGGTAATCACAAAACGGGAACGCAGGAGAAACGACTCTATTTTGCCCCATTTCCATAAAGAAGCCTCCAGCCGCGTCAGCCCGAAATACCCCGAACATCGCATCCCTTTCAAACTCGCCATCCCGCGGGTAAGAAACATCTTGAAACCGGAAAGGCTCTCTGTCGGGTCGGTTTCAAATACATCAAATCGCTTCAATAAGGAAGATGGCAAGGGCTGTGTTAGGTCAAAACTTATGCCTTCCAGCGCTGTATATCCTATCTTTTGGCTCGTTTTCCGGATAAAATCGGTTATGCGCTCGTCAATTTCCAGCACGACAATACTTTTCGGCTTCTTCGTAAGTGCCAGAGCAATGCTCACCAAGTCATCATCCCCCAGAATCAGAATCTCTTTGCCTTCCACATCCCCGTGCATATCCATACGCATCACGCGAGCCACTGTTCCCCAGGGCGAGATATATCCTTGGTCGTATTCCGCCAATGCTTTCGGGCGATTCTCCACCATAGCCAGGAACTGCTGATAAATTTCCTGATATCGCTCAAGTTCCATTCCGGTGCCAAGACAGCAAGCACAGGGTGCCTGAAACGGAACAGTTGTGGAAGAAGACTTGAGCAATTTCTCACCTTTTTCTGTTGCCTTCCACAGCCCATTTTCCCTCTGAATGTATCCCTCCTCTTCCAATTCACGAAGTATTTTTACCACCCACGGCACCGGTTCTTTCAGCGCGTGGACGATTCTCCAGAAATTCTGAAAAGAAATTAACCCTTTGAGAACCCTTGGCTTGAGGGAATTAAAGAAAATTCCCTGCCTTTTTTCCCGTCTTCTTCTATGTTCGGACACCCGCCCTCCTCATCTTACCAAAACAATAATATATCAAAAAATCTACTTTTTACCAACTTCTGCATTAAAAAACATAGAACTACCGTCATCGCCACATCCCTTTCCAGACTTCTAACTACTTACTTAGAACCGAGCGCTTTGCCCTTCTTCTCCTGTTATCAGGTCCTGATAATCTTTGAGTGTATCCAAATCAAAGAAAGCCTCTTTTTCTGCGGGAATAAGGAAGACATCGGAAAGATTTTGCATAATCACTTTGCGCCCGCCTTCATCCTCTGAGAGTGCAATTAGAGAATGGAAAAAGCGAGCCGGGAACGCCACGGGATGCCCTACATCCTTTAACGAACCCGGGAAAACGATGCGATTGGTACTCAGAAGCGTTTCTCCTACCCGGCGAATCATCACAGGCGAAATCAACGGCATATCTCCGGGAAGAAACACGCATCCTTTGACATCTGTCGGAAGAGTCTGAAGCGCCAATTTTATGGAAGAGGCTTTTCCTTCCATCCAATCCGGATTGACGAGAATCTGAATCCCCTCTTGTGTTAAAACCGGTGTGAGGGCTTTTTTCAGAGCCCAGGCTTGAAATCCTAAAACGATAATCACCGGGCGCAGAAGCGAATTCAATGCATTAGTCACAGTGTGCAAAATCAGCGGTTTTCCCCAAATCTTCAACAGCAGTTTATATCTTCTTTTGTACCGGATTCCTCTGCCTGCGGCGAGGACAATGACGGGAAGATTGGAAATTACTTTTGCGCTATTTACCGATTTCTGTGGCTCTGGAATTTTCTTTTCCACCTTTATCTATTCAGTTTCTTTCTTATTCGGAGTCCGTAGCAGAAGCAATGGATGAAGGCTTTGTGCACCAGTAAAAGTCACTTTTCAGAATCGCTCAATTCTTGTAGAGCTTGCAGTGTGAGAACCTCGGCGATTTTTTTCTTATAAAAGGGCGAAAAATATGTGGTAGCCATCGGGTGCACATTTTGATACACGATTTCCGATGTTCTTTTCAAGTTTTCCTGAATTAGAGGCTTACTTATCAAAAATTCTTCTGCTTCCCGTATTCGATAAGGTCGGCTTGCCACTCCGGTGATGGCGAAGCGCGCATCCTCACAGATTTTGCCTTTCGCAACCCGGATTCCCACAGCAACCCCTGCCTCGGGAAAATCAATTTCCTCCCGCGGGCGAATTTTCCGATAGGTACTTTTCCACCCACTTTCGGTCTTCAATATGACTTGTGTGACAATTTCCTCCTTCTTTTTATTCAGATAGTTGATACCGTCATCCCGATAGAAATCTTTCAGCAGAATTCTGCGAGAACCTTCCGGGCTAATCAGTTGCACTTCCGCATTGAAAATCATCAGCGCAGGGGCGAGGTCTCCTTGATATGTTGCCCAGCAGTGATTTCCTCTCGGTGCCACAAGGCAGATTTCGGATGTAGTTTTCATACAATTGCCGGTCGTTTCACGCCAATAATTTCCTTTATTGTAGTAGAGACAACGAGTATCCTGGCAAAGATTCCCTCCCAAAGTTCCCATAAAGCGAATGGTGGAAGAAGCGACAGAATTTGCGGCAACGCGCACCGCTCGCGCCCAGGTCAGTTCTGCAGCATTCGCAACATCCTGCACGCTTATAAGCGCACCCAGGAACAATTGTCCCTGCTCATCCAGGCGAATCTGTTTGAATTCCTGAATATGTTTAAGCGAAATGACTACCGATGCCAGAATTTCCCCTCTTTTCAAACCCGGAATCAGGTCGGTTCCGCCTGCAAGAAGCATTGCGCCCGGGTTCTGTTTCAAATCTTCCAATGCTTCTTCCACGCTTGCGGGGCGTAGAAGGGTAAAAGATGCTAATCTCAGCATGGGAAATTCTCTGGTGCAGGTACGCGAATTGGCTCCGGAAAAAAGAAGGAGGGAAATTCTCGGGGACCCACGCGTGGAACTCTTCTCTGGAGGGCAAAGAGCATTTTTTCCGGCGTGACGGGAATTTCATCAAAGCGAATGCTCACCGCATCGTACAGCGCATTCAGGAAAGCCGGAACGACAGGTAAAAACGGACCCTGCCCAACCTCTTTGGCACCGAATGGACCTTCCGGGTCGCCCTTCTCTATGAGAAATACTTCCACTTCCGGCATCTCTAAAAAAGTAGGGCTTTTATAATCCAGCATTGTGGGGCATTTATGCACCCCAGATGGCAGAAAAGCCTGCTCCTCCATCAATGATTCTCCGAGAGCCATATAAACCGCACCGACAACTTGCCCTTCAGCAGCAAGCCGATTCAACGCAAATCCAATATCATGAGCCAGCCAGACCTTGTCTACCTTGATTTTCCCTGTTTGCACATCCACAGATAACTCCACTGCGCAGGCATTATAAGAATAAGCCGGCGAAGGACCCACCCCTTTCCCTTTATGTGTCCCCAGGGGCTTGGGCGGAGTATAACTTCCTGTGGCGCTCAAAGAATCTGAACTTTTCAACAAGGATTTGACTGCTTCAGAAAAGGCAACACCTTCCCGCGGATGATGCTTTGAATAAATTTTCCCTTCCGAAAACACCACATCTTTCAATGGGACAGAAAACTTCAGGGAAATTGCCCGGGCGATTTGCTCTTTCAAATTTTGTGCCGCCTGCAGTGCCGCATTTCCCGCCATCATTGTTACCCTCGAAGAATAACTCCCCAAATCCACGGGAGTTAGCGCCGTGTCCGAACGCACCAGCCGAATTTCTTTTCGAGTTATACCCAGCACGCGTGCTACTATCCCGGTGATGACCTGGTCCGAACCCTGCCCGATTTCAGTGTGCCCGGAAAACACTTCCACTTTTCCATCGCCACTGAGGGAAATGTGCACCACAGAATGGGGCATATCGGTGTAATACAAGGGCAAAGCTGCTCCACACAGATAACTACTCACTGCAAAACCGATGCCCTTGCCATACGGTAACTTCCGATATTTCCTCTCAAAATCAGAAGCCTCAGCAACTTTCTGGATGCACTCTTCCAGCGCACAAGAAGTCACCTTCAAATAGTTAACCGTAATGGAATTCGGCTGTATCAGGTTCTTGAGTCGCAGTTGGACAGGAGAGATGCCGAGTTTTTCGGCGATTTTATCCAGATGCACCTCAAGAGCAGCACGAGGTTGGGGCGTTCCGTGTCCTCTTTTGGGACCACAGGCAGGTTTATTCGTATAAAATCTTGCCGCTTGAAAACGATATGCAGGAATCCGATAAGTGGTAGGCTGCAGCGAGCCTTGATAATATGTGGTGGCCGCTCCGTAACTTCCATAAGCGCCCCCGTCCAGAAGCGACAGGCAGTGCATCGCCGTGATAGTGCCGTTCTTCTTCACTCCCGTTCGTGTCCTCAGCCAAGCGGGATGCCGACCACGATGTGCATAAAACACTTCCTCCCGGGTCAAAGTAAATTTCACTGGTTTTTCATACATCAGAGCAAACTTCGCCGCGCAAATTTCGTGGGAAAAAGCCTCCAACTTACCTCCGAATCCTCCGCCTACCTCTGGCACGACCACCCGTATTTTCTTTTCCGGCAACTCCAGAACCTTCGCCAGAATCTTGTGCACATAGTGCGGTGCTTGTTGGGAGGTATAGACCACCAGCCGTTTTTCATTCTCCAGATATGCTAACACTGAATGTTGTTCCATCGGCAGATGCGTACTACCCGCATAAAAGAAAGTGTCTTCAAAAATCTCATCTGCCTCTGCAAACCCTTTATCCACTTCGCCAAACTCCAGGGAAACCACCCGGTGTGCATTACCTTGAAATCTCTCACTTTCATGTACCCGAATCCCCTTTTTTTCAATCGCATCAGAGAGAGAAAGAATGGGTGGTAAAGGCTCGTATTCCACTTCTATAAGTTCAATTGCGCGCTCCGCAGCGGCTTCATCTACCGCAATCACCGCGGCCACGGGTTCCCCCACATAGTGAACTTTGTCTACCGCAAGAGCAGTTTCATCCTGAGTTACGGGAAGAATGCCATATTTGATGGGGAGGTCTTTTCCAGTGAGCACCCCGTAAACTCCGGGCAATTTTAATGCTTTTTCGCAGGCAATATGTTTGATGCGGGCGTGGGCATATATGCTCCGTTTCAGGCGTCCGAAGCATGTTCCAGGTGGAAGAAAATCATCGGCATACATTGCCTTACCAATGGCTTTCGCTTCCGTATCCACCCGAACATCCAACACGGGGACGAACTCTCCTTTTGATGCCAACTGGACTGCTCGCACGATACTACTATATCCTGTGCACCGACATAAATTCGTTGACAAAAAACGCTGAATCTGCTCAACCGAAGGCGATGGATGAGATTGGAGAAGGGAGAAAGCACATAAAATCATTGCAGGCGCGCAATACCCGCATTGAATTGCCCCTGTAGATGCAAATGCCTGAATGACGGGATGGTCAACAGGAATTCCCTCTATGGTTATGATGGGTTGTCCTTCCACTGTATGAGCCAGTAAAAGGCATGAAAGCGCCGGACGTCCATTGAGTAAAATCGTGCACATCCCGCATTCCCCTTGTTCGCATCCATGTTTCGTCCCCGTTAGGTTGAGGTCTTCTCTCAAAACTTCCAGCAAAGTCTTCCACGGCGGAACCTGCACCTTATATTCCCTTCCATTCACCTGCAAACAAACCGTTCTCTCCATTCTTTTCCGTATCTCATTATACCGACACAATTCCCGCATACCCATCTTCTTCTTTCGTGAATTTTTACCTTTCACACTGCAACTCCTGAACTTTTAACCGTTGAACCTTGACCCCTTAAACCTGTTGTGACCTTTAATTTACGTAATCTGACTTTTTTTTTGTGTGGCGGCGTGGGTTAGGGGAAGAGTATCAGTTTGCGGAAATCAATGTTCGGTACGGTATAAGTGTCGGTGCCGACAATGTTTCTGCTATGGTCTATCCAGTAGTAGTTGGAACTGTTTTCTACTTTGTATTCTTCCCCGGTGGCGGGGTCAGGGTCTATCTCGTTGATGACCCGCGAAATGTGCTTGTGAGTCTCGCTGACGACTTTGCTGGTTTCCGCGGTCAGGTGTTGCTGCATCTTCAGCCTCTCGGGGTTCATCTGAAAGGTCTTAATCATATGCTCGCCGATGACTTGAGCCGTTTGAGCCTGGTCGGCTTCTGCGAGGAAGCCTGCAAGGTATTGGAGGTTCCAGGGACCGGCGCCGATGCCCTGGATAAAGGACTGCTGAGTGCCCGCAAAATAATATCCGCGCACCTCTTTTTTCTCTTCGGGAAGTAAATGTGACCTCGCCGGAGGTCAGGAAAAGCCCTGCCCCGAAAACTGCATATCGCTTATAGATTTCATTGAAGACATCTGAGACATCGCGGCGGTCTTTCCTGTCTACAATTTTCAGGTCGGAACAATTCTGGGAGATTTTCAATTTGACATATTCTTCGGCAGCAGCCATCCCGGGAAGATACTGCTTCACCAGAAAGACCACCCCATAGCCGGGGGAATAAAGGGAACCTTCAGGGAAACCCGTCATAGTTAAAGTGGGATTAGGCTCTGTAAAAGGTGGCATCTCCTTGTCGCCGAAGCGAAATGGTAATTTTATCATCAGGCGAGGTGACCACGAGTTCCACCCGAGTGTCCACCAATGCGAATCGAAACATCCCACCGCTCACCTTCCATCCCTTCGGGACATCATCACTGAAGGTTTTTTCATTCGGGTCTTCCCATTTGACGAACTGGAGCAAGGGGACGCCTTTCTTCTCCTCTGGCTTGGCAGGCGCGCCCTGAATCCGAAAACTCTTCAGAATGCGGGTGAAAGTCTCCACAGATTTCGCGTAGGTCGCCTCCGGCGCGGAGGTAGCGTAAAAGAAGCCTGCGACGCCGAACGCGCTTGTGGCGCGAACGAGTGCCGTAACCACCTTCGCTCCCGCCGCCTTGCCGGTCATACGGTGTGCGGACTTTCCAACCGCGCTCGGATTTTCCCATTGCACTGCGCCGACCTCCTTATACAGTTCGCATCTACTGAAGCGCCCAGCGGTTTACAAAGAGGTGAAGGGCGCAAGCGATATTGAGGGCTGGGTGAAAAGCCGTTAGTCTGCTTGGAAATGGCGGTGGAAGAGGTTAGGTGGAATTGCCAGTTACCAGGAGGCTTTGTAGGAGGCGAGATAGGTCGGTGAGCGATTTTCCTTCCTCATCGGCAATCGGTCGAGTTCCTGGAGGAAGCGAGTAGTAGGTGGGGACCCTTGAATAAATCCGCTCTTCATAAGAAGGCACAGCAGTATTTTTCAAAAACACACCGATGGGGATGCGGTCTCCCCATTCCAGGGCTTTCTGTATAAATTGGACGATTCTGGCTTGAGACACTTCCGGAGGGTCATCGGGAGTAATTTCCGCTTGATATTCGGTTTCATCCAGATAATACACTCTTTCGGCGAACCATTCTTTGGTGTTGATGTCATTATAAGTGGGGCAGGGCTGGAGGACATCCAGGAAGGATAGCCCTTTGTGGTAAATCGCCTGTTTCATCAATTCTTTCAATTGCCTGGTGTCGTATGCATATCCTCTGGCGATGAAGGTATACCCGGCGGCGAAGGCAAGTAGTAAAGGGTTCACATTCGTCTGAGCATTGGGAAAAGGAAGCGACTTGGTTTTAACGCCGAGGGGTAGGGTGGGAGAAGCCTGTCCTTTGGTAAGACCATAAACTCCATTATCGTAGATGATATAGGTGATGTCTACATTTCTTCTGCCGGCGCTGACGAAATGCCCAACGCCAATGCCCATTCCATCGCCATCGCCACCAACTGCAATGACTTTCAAATGGGGATTTGCCAGTTTTGCCCCGGTGGCATAAGGCACCAGCCTCCCGTGCAGAGTATGAATCCCGTAAGAGTTCACGAAATGCGGAGTTTTTCCGGAGCAACCGATACCGGAAAAAATCACTACCTCGTGCTGAGGTATTTTCATTTCCCACAATGCCATCTGCAGAGCATTCAGGATGCCAAAATCTCCACAACCGGGGCACCAGTCAATGTGGACTTCGGTTTTATATTCCTTCAATGTCCTGGCTGGCACAGTTTCAGTTGCCATAACAAAGCACCGTCCTATTTGCAGATTTGCCCTGAACAATGCAATGCAGGGCGTCCAGAATTTCTGAAAATGACATCGGACGCCCATTATATTTCACGATTTCATAGTCAAAAAGCAAGCCGGTCTTCTGCGTTACAAGTCCGGCAAACTGGCAGGAATAGTTTTGCTCAATGGCGATGCGAAAGCGCGCATTTTGTAACTCTTCCCGCAATTCTTCTGCAGGAACTGGCCAGAGCAATTTGCAGTGCACAAATTTGAGGGAATATCCCGCTTTTTGCAGGGTTTCTATGGCTTCTACGATGGCGCCTTTCTGACTGCCCCAGGAAAGAACCACATATTCCGCATCGGGAACACCGAAGGTGAGAAATTTTTCCTCTTGCGGGATGGAAAGAAGAACGGATTCCAGTTTTTTCATTCGCTTTTCCATCATCCGTTCCCGGTTTTTCGGGTCTTCGGAAATGTGGCCATATTCATCATGTTCATCACCGGTATTCCAGAACCAGGAGTGGGCAGTTCCGATGGGGAGTCGGGGCGAAATGCCATCGGAAGACAACCGAAATCGCTTGTATCCATCAGAATTCGCAACAGGGTCTTCCCATTTTCCGCGCTGAATGGGCACTTTTTGCGGGTCATACATCGGGACAGTTTGCACAGAATTTGCCAAGGCTTTGTCCAAAATATGAATCACCGGCATCTGGAACTGCTCGGCGTAATTGAATACCCGAATCGTATCGTAGAAAGCCTCCTCAAGGTCTCCGGAGGCGTAAACAATCCTGGGGAATTCGCCGTGACCAGCATAAATGGAGAAGAGAAGGTCGCCTTGCTCGTGGCGGGTGGGCAAGCCCGTGCTTGGTCCGGCTCTCTGATACAGCGAGACCACCACAGGAACTTCATTCATACCTGCCCATCCCAGGCCTTCCGCCATAAGGGAAAACCCCGGTCCGGAAGTAGAAGTGGCGGAACGCGCGGAGGTGAGAGCCGCACCTGTTGCCATAGTAATTGCGGAAATTTCATCTTCCGTTTGCACGACCACAATGTTGGCTTTTCGCCCATCCAAAGGAAATTTTTCTGGATTCCCTGTCGGAGTATAAGCGGTTTCCACTGGCAGGCGCAGAGGAATATTTTCATTGGCTTCCAGATATACGCTCTCATCGCTGGCAGGTGTAATCGGGTAATAGGTCTGGAAAGTGCATCCAGCGGCTAATTTGCCGAGAGCCACAGCCTGATTCCCATTCACATAAATCCGGGCTTCTTGCACAGTTTGCGGCTCAAAGGTGTATGCAAACCTTTTCTGCTGATTCTCAAAGAATTCAGCCACAATTTCCGCTGCGCGGAGGTTCAAGCGGATGACGCGTTCCTTCGCCCCAAATACATCCCTCAGCGCCATTTCCAGATAAGATAAGGGAAACTCCAGAAGCGATAGCGAGGCTCCGACGACCATAGTATTGGAAAGCCTCTTCAGCAAGCGCGCATCGGTTTCCGGAAATTCTTGTTTGAGTTTTCCCAGAAGGTCATCATACGGGATTGCCAGCAGAGAGACACAGCGGGATTCGGCTTCTTGAAGCACTCCTTCTACCGTGGGAGGAAATCCCTTTTTTGCAAGCCTTTCGGTAATTTCCTCTTTGATTCTGTCCTCCAGCGTGGGGATTTTGGCAATAGAAGTGGAGAGGTTAGATGGGTCGTAAAGTATCCAGCCATCAGGAATGACATTTTCAGTGTGCCGAACGGGAGTTTCTGCTTCAAAAGTTGCCAGAATATCAATTTGGTCGGTAAAAGAACCCAGGGGGCGTGGAGCCACCCGCACCACGAAATAACTGTGGGCTCCCATAATATTGGAGTAATATTCTCGCTTCCCGAAAAGATGCAGACCGCCAAAAGCAAATGCTTTGGCAAACATCTGCGCGGAGGAATCCACCCCGCTTCCCTGGGGTCCTCCCACCACCCAGGTCACCCAGTCTTTCCTCACTGTTTCCTCACCTCAACTTCTTGATTCAGCCACATCTTCATATTTCCTCAACCGCATATATAATACCATAATTTGCGTCAGGTCAAGAAATCAAAAAGAATTTGCCTCATTTATTATTGATACATATCAAATAACTGCGTCTATCATTATGGTGAAATGGAAAGGGAGGAAAGAAAAGTGGGAAGGGTAGGTAATTGGCAGGGTGAGGAGGCGCTGGAAAAAATTGGGATGGGGTTGGTAGAATGCGGGAAGACAGGGGAGAATTGCTGGATTTTGCGCACATTTCTTGATGAGGTGCTGGAGGTGACCGGACCCTGGCAATTGGCGCATTTTTTTGCTACCAGCAACAATAAGCAAGCGGTGGATTCTCTCAAAAATTATCTTGTGGAAAATGTCCGGTTTTATGCGGATTGGGTGGAGCGTATGCTTTCGGCTTCTACCTGGGATGCAGAGACTGGAGAAGTAGTGCGCGATTTCGGCGCCGTGTAGTTTCCCCCGCTCCAATGTTCCCTCGTCTCATTGATGAAAATAAGATGCCAGTGCTGTGGACAGACGTTGCTGTTTTCCCATGAGTTCCTCCAATTGCTCCTGAAGTGTTTTGCTCTGGTGTTGATATTTTTCCTGGATTTCGCCCGGGGCGGAAGAAAGAAATTTCTGGTCCTGCAAAATTCGCTCGGTTTTTTCTTTTCTTGCCTGAACTTCCCGAATTTCCTTTGCGGTTTCTTCCAATTTTTTCTTAAGCAGCCCGGCATCCGGAGCGAGAAGGGCAATCTGCCATCCATTGACACGTTCTTGTATTGCCATTGCAGAAGGAACCGCAGGGCATTTTACTTTTACCCAGGCAAGTTTCTCAATTAAGGAGATTTCTTCATCGCTCAGTGGCTGAGCGATGTAAATATCCGCTCGCTGAGTTACCGGAATATCTATATCCCTCTTCAATGCACGGATGGTTCGGCAAGCACTCTTAATCTGGATAAACCATTTTTCCGCTTCAGGAAAATTTAAAGCAGGAATGTTCCAGGGATGCTCCAGCAGCATTCCTTCTCTGACAAAAGGAATTTCCTGCCAGATTGCTTCTGTGAGGAAAGGAATCAAAGGGTGCAGACAGAGCAGAATATAGGATAGAGCGCCCAAAGCCTGGGTCAACACATCCCGACCCTGGCTTTCATCCCCGTAAAGCCGCAATTTCACTGCTTCCAGATACCAATCGCAGTATTCTGACCAGAGAAAATCATAAACACTTTCCGCCACCTCGCGATATTCATACTGCTCGTATGCTTTCTCGGCTTTTTCCATCAATTTCCTCCATCGGGAAAAAAGCCATTGGTCTACCGGGTGGGAAGGAGGAGGCAGATGAGCCACATCCAGTTTCCAGCCTTCCGGAACAGCAGAAAGCAGAAGCCGGGAAGCATTCCACAATTTGTTCAAAAATTTCCGCGCGCCATCCAGTTTATCTTCTGAAAGGCGAATATCCTGCCCTTTGGAAAGTGCAAAAGCAAAAGCAAAACGCAGGGTATCCGCACCGAATTGCTCCACTACATCTAACGGGTCAATCACATTCCCCAAGGATTTGGTCATCTTCCGCCCCTGAATGTCCCGAATCAGCCCATGGATATATACCTGCCGGAATGGGACTTTGTCGGTAAAAAATAAACCAAACATTACCATACGGGCAACCCAGAAGAAAATGATGTCAAAACCGGTCACCAAAACAGTGGTGGGGTAAAATCGGCGAAAATCTTCCGTTTCTTCAGGCCAGCCAAAAACGGAAAATGGCCAGAGCGCTGACGAAAACCAAGTATCCAGAACATCCGTTTCCTGAATGAAATTCGTGCTTCCACACTGCGAGCATTTCTCCGGAACTTTGGCGATTTCATACACCGGCACATCCTGAAATACCAGTCGGTCTATTTCTGATTCTGGAATTTCCCCCAGCGGATGCAAAACAGTATACGGCTCTGTGGTTCGGTGCACTTGCAAAATCTTTTGATTGCAAGGAACACAATACCAAACCGGAAGTCGATGCCCCCACCACAACTGCCGCGATATGCACCAGTCCCGAATGTTGTCCAGCCAGGAGACATAAACCTCTCCCCACGATTCCGGCAAAAATTCAGGCAATTTTTCCCTGCGATAGGCATCTTTTGCCTTTTCCGCCAGAGGTTTCATAGATAAGAACCACTGGGCAGAAAGCCTCGGTTCTACCATTGTGTCACAACGAGAACAGTGCCCGATGGAATGGGTATAAGGCTCAATATGTTCCATCAATCCGGCTTTTCTCAGGGCTTGAACGATCAACTCCCGAGCGGCAAATCGGTCTTTGCCCGAATATTCACCGAAGCCTGGGGAGATTTTTGCCTCTTCATCCATTGCTTCCAGTTCCGGGAGTTGATGCCTCATAGCGATTTCAAAATCTACCGGGTCGTGCGAAGGAGTAATTTTCAGAGCGCCGGAACCGAACGAAATTTCCACCGCCCGGTCGGCTATTATGGGCAATTCCCGGAAAATTCCTGGAACGGGTAACAGCGCATTTTTCCCCACCAGCCCGAGAAATCGCTCATCCTCAGTATGCACCGCCACAGCCACATCTCCCAGTATAGTTTCCGGCCTCGTCGTGGCTACCGTTATGCTTCCCCCTTCTTTTAGAGGGTATTTTACATAATATAATTTTCCCTCAATCTCTTTGTGGTTCACCTCAATATCCGATAAAGCGGTCAGACACCGAGGGCACCAGTGGATGATTCTCTTGCCCCGATAAATCAAGCCATCCTTTGCAAGACGAATAAAGGCGGAATTCACCGCACGCGAACAGATTTCATCCAGAGTAAAGCGCTCCCGGCTCCAATCACAGGAAAAACCCATTGCCTGCAACTGCTGACGAATTCGCTCCTGATAGAGTTCTTTCCACTTCCACACTTCTTCCTCAAACTTTTTCCTGCCCAGTTGTTGACGGCTGAGCCCCTTCTCCGCCAGATGCTTTTCCACCACATTCTGAGTGGCAATGCCCGCATGGTCTGTACCAGGCACCCAAACGGCGGAATATCCCTTCAATCGCGCAAATCGGATGATGAAATCCTGAATGGAATTATTCAAACTGTGTCCCAGGTGCAGGGCGCCGGTCAAATTCGGAGGTGGAATGACGATAGAAACATATTGCTCATGCTTCTTCGGCGTAAAGGCTCCCCGCTCCAGCCACAACCGATAAATTTTCCCTTCTGCCTTTTTCGGATTATATGCCTTTTCCAGTTCCATCCAATCCCAGTAATCAATTATACGAAAGCAGAAATATCAATACCCTTCTGCCCATCTTATCCACCATCTGGAAAATCTCTGATGGATTAGCGGAAGCGGAAATTCATCCCGAATTGGACCTGATTGTCGCTAAATGGGTCGCTGACGCCAGAAACTGCCAGAACGCCGGAAAGGCCTTCCTCCAACTGGTAAATCAGCCCGAAAGCCCAGCCCGATTTGTCCGCATCGGAAAAGAAATAGCCTTCTGCAAATATGCCCAGAGTTTGGCTAAAATCATAAAAGATGTTTCCTGTGGCTTCAAAGTCCGATTCTACGGGATTGCCCGTGCTATCCAAGCCGGCATCGCTCCAGAAAAAAGCGCCAAAGGAAACACCGAAATTTCGGAACTTCTGACCTAAAAGGAGGGCACCGAGGTTGGTGGAGTTGTCCGCAACATCGTTCTGATTCCACTGAGCACCGGCAAAGAGCGTGGCATATAAGCCTACTTCAGAAGCATAAACATTGTAGCGTCCAGAGATGCCGGTAATTGAAGTATTGCTCTCATCGCCGAAATTGGCGAAGCCTGCGGCGAATTCCCACTTTTTGTTAGAATAGGAGCTTGCCATTTTGAAGGAATTGGCTAACACTTCCCCGCCCCCCGTGGAATGATACAGTGCCAAAACGCTTCCAGAGTGGGAATTCCACGCCAGAGGAGTATTGATGAACCCATTGCCGAACCCAGGCTGAATAAGAGAAGCCCCGAAGGCCTTTGATACTCCCAGTACTCCGATGAATACCGTTAAAAAAGCCGCTGTTCTCATCATTTTCCTTTCCTCCTTCATCCTTGTTCTTTAGCCACGGATGGTGATTTCAGCGGTGCCCGATTTTGTGGGGTCAGCCACGCTCGTGGCTCGCACATGGCAGACTCCGCCCTCCGGTAAGGAGAAGGGCGCCGTGTAGTACCCATCGTCATCTACCGTGCCGCAATCTGTGGTCTCTACCACGCTCCAGGTGACGCTCTTATCCTCGGTCCCAAATACGAGGGCAACCAGTTGCATCTCCTCGCCCAAATCTAGACCTACTCTTCTCGGGCTCACGACAACGGATACACCCGGAGGTGGAGGTTCGTAGAAAGTGAGCGCAATCCGCTGGTCATTGATAACGAGCACCGGGTTGCCATCTTTGGTGAAGGCGATGTATTCCAGGGGAGAGCCGGGTTGCCCATAGCCGAGAGGAGAAGTAACCTCACCGTTAGGGGCAGTGCCATCAGCTCCGGGGACATTCTGCCCGGCGGCAATCCGACGAAAGGTAGCGCAGTGGTCGCTCACGATTATGTTATTTTCCCGGTCTACTGAAATGGCAATGGGCTCACAGAAGGATGCCTGAAGCGGGTCCGGGTGATCCAGCGAATCTTCTGCATCGTGGATTCCTGCGACCACGATTACTTGGCCCGTATTCGGTCCCTGTAGGATAATGCGGTAGATTTGGTCAGTAGATTCATCGGCTACGACTAAGTTCCCATTGCAATCTACTGCTACACCCGTAGGCTTCTCAAACAGAGAAGTGACAATGGCACCCTCCGGGGGAGTAACTACAGCGCAGTCAGGGTTAATGGCGATAGTGGTAACCTGCCCGTTGGAAATCCTGCGAATGGCACAGTTATGATCGTCTGCCACAAGAACATTACCCTCAGCGTCCACGGTGAGACCAGAATCACTCAGGTCGAAAAGCGCATTGCCTTCACCACCGTCAGTAGCAGGTCCATCCTGATAGCCAGAAGTACCAGGAACTCCGGCAAATAGGGACATCTGCCCGGATTGCGTGACTTTCCAGATTACATCCTGCCCGCTGTCGGACACGACGATGTCTCTGTTGGGCAAAAGGGCAATTCCTTTGGGAGATGAACTTCCTCCCCCACTGCTCCAGGTGTCCTCGTCAATAATAGTGGACATAAATGGCGGGTCCACATTCAGGTCCACCATTCGAACTCCGCCATTCCCATCCGGAAGGAAAAAGTGGTTGTTGCCATCATCTACTATGCCGTGCGCATGGTCAATATCAATTTCTGCAGTCCCTGCAGGTCCCATAGGTCCATCCACCTGTCCAGAAGATTCGTTATCATAAATGTCTTCATATCCGGAGAATCCTGGAATTGCAGGAGCAACACATCCTACAACGGAAGTAGTGATAGTGACCTCCACAGTGGCTGATTTGGTAGGGTCCGCCACACTGGTGGCTCTGATATGGCATTTCCCACCTTCGGGGACGGTAGAAGGCGCCGTATATAGCCCAGTGGAGGAAATGCTCCCGCAGGAAGGACCTTCCACAACTTGCCAAGAGACCCTTTGGTCGCTTGTTCCCGATACAGTGGCGGAAAACTGGAGCGTATCTCCGGTCAGAACTGATGCTGTGGGGGGATTTATGGAAACAGAAATGGGCGCAGTGATGGTGACCTCCGCAGTGGCGGATTTGGTCGGGTCTGCAACGCTGGTGGCTTTAATATGGCATTTTCCACCTCCGGGCACGGTAGAAGGCGCCGTATAAAGCCCAGTGAAAGAGATGGTACCACAGGATGGACCTTCCACTACTTCCCAGACAACCCTCGTATCTGAGGTTCCGGTAATGGATGCGGAGAATTGGATGGTGCCGCCCTGCTCCACGGAAGCGCTGGGAGGATTCACAGTTAAACGAATTCCCCCAATACCGGGATTATTCACCAGCCCACCTTCCAAGGGCATATTTCGCGTTCCCGACCCGTGGCAATCCGTCAAGATGAGAAATAATAAAACTCCTACCCCTCCACGAAAAAAATTTTTCTTCATCACCTCACCTCCATCCTCAACCGAAATATTACCTTATCATATTTCTCAAAAAAATCAAGAGGATTTTAGGAATTCCGTTATCTTATTCACTTTTTTGACTTTTTGTGCTTCTTTGATAAACTTGAAATTGTATGAGAAGAAGAAGATTTTTTCAGAAAATAAAAAAATCGGGGTGAAGAAAAAATGAAGAAGAATTTAACGATTAATGTCATTATCGGTGTTTTTTTGGTATATCTCACGGTCTCGTGTGGCGGAGGAGGCGGGGGAAGCGCATCGGGCGTCATCGTCGGAACCGCTACCCCTGGAAACCCTGGAAGCCCAGGGGCAAATCTCTGCTTTGGTTGGGAGTTCCAGTTCCCCTACTGGTCATGGATTCCTATATTTGACGGCATTCCGCTGAAGCGGAAGCACAGGCCGATGTGGATGCCGCTCAAGCAGCATTCAATCTGAACGCCATTCTCTGCAACTGCGGGTTCTTTGTGGTCTTCAATCCGATTTTCACCACCATCCCCGCTTCAGACTGGAGGAGGATTGACACCGACGGCGACGGGTTAGACCGCTACGACCGCAACGGAGACGGCGATTATGACGACCCGGGTGACAATAACGACCTGTTTAACGCAATGAACCTCGGCTACTATGACATCGGTGCCGATACGGAGAATATCTACTATGTGCCGGGCATCCGCGGAGGCGCTCTCGGAACAACTTACTGGCCCAACTCCCAGGTTGCGATAGTTAACTCCAAAGATAACGACGACCTCACCCTCTTCCACGAGAAAGTTCACGAAATGGACCTGCGAAAAGATGGCGACTTTGATGTAAAGGATTCTCCCCACGACCCTACCAATGCCCAAGGCGCCCGAGACCCCGGCAACGCAATGAACTACGACGATACCGGACCCAATCTCACCAAGACCCAGTGCGATGAATTAGACCCATAAAAGAAAGTTCTCGGGTATCAGGTCCTCCAGCCTGCCGGCTTTTTTGTCCATGGGGAGGTGGGAAGGTTGCCCCTTCCCTTGATAGAACATAGAAATAGGAAAGTTTTTTAAGCTTTTGGAAGAAGCGTATATAATAGAAGAGTGGAATTTGGATACAGATGAGGGGAGTGGGGATAAAAAATGTGGAATGGGGGGACAAAATGATGAGCGTCGGGCGTGAGCCTGAATTTGCCTCGCCACCCTGCCTTTCCGGTCGTTCAAAATTCCTGAATCCCCCCGCCCCCCCACACCTATCCACCTCACCGTTCCCCCACACCTCCATTATCAAGATGGCTGGTCAGTGGCGATTTCAAAAAGATGTGATAGATAAATGGATAAGTGAGCAGTCTTTGGAAAGAGTAACACAAAGCATAAAGTCGTCACTAAGAAAAAAGGCAGGAGAAAATAATCATGGCAAAGCCTGAAGATGAAAAGCCACCCTTAGATTTATCATTTATAACCAACGAACCAGGGAAAACACTCAAGGATAGATTCGAGCAACTAATAAAGGATTGTTGTTTTTTTGATTGCCTGGTTGCTTATTTTTACGTGAGTGGGTTTGATGCCATATATAAGTCACTACAAAAAACTGAGAAATTAAGAATTCTCATTGGGATTGGAACAACTAAGGAAACTTACGATTTAATAAGAAGTGTGGAAGATAAACTCCAACATTCATTTCAATTCTCTCATTCAGAGACGAAACAAAAGATTGAAAACATGGTAGAAAATGAAATGGCTGAATCAGAAGATAATCAAAATGTTGAAGAGGGAGTGCAAAAGTTTATTAAATGGATAGAAAATGGGAAACTACAAATAAGGGCTTATCCATCACAGAATATTCATGCAAAATTATATATTATGACTTTTAGAAAAGGCGATCGGGATGTAGGAAGGGTTATCACAGGCTCAAGCAATTTTACTCAATCCGGTCTTGTGGACAACCTTGAATTTAATGTTGAGTTAAAGAATCGCTCTGATTATGAGTTTGCAAAACAGAAATTTGAAGAATTATGGGAAAATGCTGTTGATGTTAGTGAAAAATATATTCAAACCATAAATGAAAGAACCTGGCTTAATCAAAATATTACCCCTTACGAACTTTATCTTAAATTTTTATACGAGTATTTTAAGGATGAATTGAGCAGAACTGATGAAGTTTTCACGAAATATTTGCCTTACGATTTCAAAAGATTTGAATATCAAGAGCAAGCAGTTCTAAATGCAAAGAAGATATTAGAAGAGTATGGTGGAGTCTTTATTTCAGATGTGGTGGGACTTGGTAAGACTTATGTTTCTACTATGCTTGCAGGACAGCTTGATGGTAGAACCCTTGTTATAGCACCGCCTGCACTTCTTAATAAAAATAATCCTGGTTCCTGGCCCAATGTGTTTTCCGATTTTCATATTCCAGCTGAATTTGTATCAACTGGTAGACTTGAAGATGCAAAAAAAGAGATGGAGCGAAGGGAATACAAGAACATTATCATAGACGAGGCACACCGTTTCAGGACAGAAACAACCATTAGCTATGAAGATATTGCTGAAATCTGCCGTGGGAAAAGAGTAATTTTGGTCTCTGCAACTCCTTATAATAACTCACCAAAAGATATTCTTGCACAGATTAAACTCTTCCAGAATATCAGAAAAAGTACTATCCCTGGCGTTGTAAATCTTGAGGAATTCTTTGGAAAACTTGAGGAGAGGTTAAAAAAGGTTGACCGTCATAAAGATTATAATAAGTTCCTTGATTTAACAAGAAATATTGCGAAAGAAATCCGTGATAAGGTTCTGAAATATTTAATGGTGAGAAGAACAAGAACTGAGATTGAAAAATATTTTGCAGAGGATTTAAAGAAAAACAATACTAAATTTCCAGAAGTAGAAGACCCAAAGCCTTTCTATTACCAGTTAAACGATGAAGAAGATAAAATCTTTATGCAAACAGTAGAACTGATAACCCAAAAATTCAAATACGCTCGTTATATGCCATTGCTTTATTTGAAAAAGACTATAACGCCACTGGAGGCGCAATCGCAAAGAAATATGGGTGGTTTTATGAAAGTGCTACTTGTGAAACGGCTTGAAAGCAGTTTTTATGCCTTTGGAAAGAGCATTGATAGGTTTATCCATTCCTATGAAATGTTTATTAAGGAATATGAAAAAGGAAATGTATATATAAGCAAAGGATACATAAATAAAATTTTTGAACTTTTAGAACAAGGAGATGATGAGGCAGTCCAGAAACTTATTGAAGAAGGAAAAGCAGAAAAGTATAAAAGTGAAAACTTTAGACCTGATTTTAAGAAGAACCTAAAAAATGACCTTAAAATTTTAAGACAGATAAAATCTATGTGGCAATCTATAGAAAGAGACCCCAAACTTGAAACCCTACTTGGAAATTTGAAAAAACATAATATCTTGAGAAATAAGGAGATAATTATCTTTACAGAGTCAAAAGAGACCGCAGAGTATTTGAATGAAAAAATAAATAACGAGGTGGGTAAAATTGCCCTTCTATTTCATGGCAATTCGCCTGAAATAATAAGAGATAAAGTTATAGAAAATTTTGATGCAAGGGTAAAAGATAAAAAAGATGACTACCGAATACTTGTCTCAACCGAAGTTCTTTCCGAAGGCGTTAATCTTCATCGCTCAAATATAGTAATAAACTACGATATACCCTGGAATCCAACAAGGCTAATGCAGAGAGTAGGGAGAATAAACCGTATAGATACACCCTTTGACAGAATCTATACATTTAACTTTTTCCCGACAAAACAGACGGATTCTGAAATTGAACTTACGAATATTGCACGTTCAAAGATAGAGGCGTTTTTAACATTACTTGGTGGCGATGCTGCGATTCTTACCGAAGGTGAACCTGTTTCATCTCACGAACTATTTGATAAGTTGCTTTCAAAGAAATCCATTTCAGAAGATGCGGAAGAA
>FWPU01001498.1_pt1 | contig 69514 bp, 75 predicted proteins | sample 2228361 | NCBI WGS metagenome assembly FWPU01 (sample SAMEA103939777, study PRJEB20133) | metagenome
GTGGAGGCAGGAAAGTGTGCAAATTTTCCACCTGGGATGGGATGATGGATTGGGTGGAGAGCCAGCGAAGACTCTGCAAAAAATGCGGTGGCGGTGGCGGGTGCTGCTGTCCTCCGGAATTTGAATTACTTTGTCGGAATCCTAAATATTGTGTAGGTCAAGATTATGCATGCGATCGTGATGCCTGTATAAAATGTGAAGATAAAAGATTGGAACGATGTGTTAAAATTTGTTGGCGTGATTGGTTAATATGTGAAAGTGGGTGTGTACTGGGTTGTATTGGACTATGTTGGCCCGTTTGTGCAGCAATACCTATATCTATACCCGCCTGCATATTGTGTCATATTATATGTGCTTTAAGTTGCTCCCTTTTTTGTGAATTAGCCCTGAAATCCTGTCTTCCAAAATGTCATGATGATTATAAGGTTGGCGCAGGTATGTGTTTAGCATGTTCAGCGGTATGTAAACCCTGTTAAATGGTGTATTTGGAAAGAAAAAGATGAAAAATAAAAAAATATCATCCTTTCCTATTATAATAGGTATGATTATTTATTTCATTGTTTTTGTATTTTTCGTTTATGAATATAATTTTGAAGATTTAATAAATTTGCCAGGTACCTTATCTTGGGCCATCAGGAGAGCGATAAGTGAAAGCCCTGGAGTACTAATAGTTGTCTTGGTTTTTACAGTTGTGTATTCCCTTGCTCTTCTAATATCGTTTGACATAGCCCGATTCCGTTCAAAGAAATTTAAAGAAGGATATAAAGAAGTAAAGTATCTGCCATTTTATATTGTTTGGGGGTTTATTGGCTCGGGTATTGTTTTGTTCATAACAATTACTGTTGATGGGTGGAAATTATTGTTATGTGGCGGAATACTTTCTATAATGTTGAGTGCCAACTCATTTCGATTACTTAAGTATTATAATCAATCTCAATTTCCACAAGATAAGAAATCTGGTGGTAAGTAGATATTTCAAAAGGATTTCCAGAAGGATATAGCGACAAAACTGGTGCTGAAACTGAATGGAACAGAAGTCTCTACCGTGGATTTATCCTATGATTCGGTGAGAAGGAACACGGAAGAAAGTGTCATAGAGGTATGTCCCACGGTGATTTATCAGAAGCAGTATCGGGGGGATAAAGTGCGCCCGAAGGGCGAGGGAAGAAGGGAATTAGGGAGGAAGAGCAAAGTGAGGGGACAGGGAACAGGGAGTAGAAAAGATTTGAGCAGAATATGTGCAAGGGTTCTGAGAGAATATGATGCGGGGGGGAATTTAACGGGGCAATATTTCTGGGCGGGGTTTGATTTACCTGAGTATATCAGTGCGCTCACTTTTAGCCAAAAGTGCACGTTTTCTCTGAATTGCCAGGTGTTTACTTGCCCAGGATTTCGGATAAGAAGCGGGAGGGTCGCTGGCGAAATCCTCGCCCGGAGGTGTAATAGGATAAATAAACTCGCTCGGATGCCCGGGTGAGCGCAACATACATCAGCCGTCGCTCTTCTTCTATTTCCTTCTTACTTTCCGGATGGAGAGGCATTTCTCCTTCTACAAGACCAGTGAGAAAACATATCGGGAATTCCAGCCCTTTGGCGGAATGGAAGGTGATCAGGTTTACCCCTTCTTCCTCTTCAAAAATCCCGGAATCGCTCAACAGGGAGAGGTAATTGAGAAAAGCAGGAATCGAGCGGTCTGCAGAACCGCGCTCAAATTCTTCCGCCAGGGCTTTTAATTCCGCCAGATGCTCCAGCGCGGGGCGCAAACCGCTATAACGGGAAAGCGCCGTTTCCCAATGGTTGGCAATCAAAGCCAGGGATGCAGAAGGAGTAAGTCGCTCGCTTTCTTTATGCAGTTCCTCCAGAAAATTCTTGAATATTAAAAGCCATTGATATAGTCTCTCATACTTTTTGCGCACATCTTCCGGAAAACGGGGAAATCCCTTTAGAAACTTATTCATCTTCTGCCAGAGCGATAATGAGGTCTGCCGTGGATACCGGGTTCGGTATGCCCCACGAAATAACCCCAACATATGCGCATCAGGGAAAGAAAGGCAACCTTCCAGATGCGGTTCATCCTCCGGATTCACCAGCGCATAAAGATAGGAAATCAAAACCGTCACTTCAGGTCGTTTATAGAAAGGGCGTGCAAAAAGGAGGGAATATGGAAGGCGATTTTTGGTCAATGCTTCCTCAAAAATCCTCGAGCGGGCATTGATGCGATAACATATCGCCACATCACTGTAAGAATATCCCTCTTTCTTGATTTTTTCGATTTCCTTGCAGATGAAATCCGCTTCATCTGAGGGAGCACCGAAGCCCTTAATCCGGATGACTTCGGCATCCGGCTGAAGATTGGTGAACAACAGCTTATCCGTTCTTTCGGTATTGTGAGTGATCAAATTTGCCGCCGCCACGCAGATAGGCTTGGATATGCGAAAAGTCTGGGTGAGCGCATAGAGATGACTATCGGGGAAATCCTGAGCGAAGTTGCGCAGGAATTCAACTGATGCACCCCGCCAGGAGTAGATTGCCTGGTCTTCGTCCCCCGTCACAAAAACCCGTGTATGCGGGGACATCAGCATTTTCAGAATCTGAATCTGGACCGCATTGAAATCCTGAAACTCATCCAGCAGAATATCGGCAAATAGCGATTGATAATGCAATCTGATGTCGTCGTAATCGCGAAGCAAACGAGCCGTATAATACAGAATATCATCGTAACTGACCGCATTCATTGAACGCATATACTGCTGAAACGCGGGCAAGAAGTTGGCAAGAAAGTTTCCCCATCTGCCGGGATATTGCTTTTCCAACGCTTCCGGTGAGAGCGATCTCGCCCGCGCTTTTTCCAAGAAGTTCTGCACCACGCTTGCCGTGCTGGTTGATTTAAACTCTTTCAACAAATGAGACAGCATTTTCAGTTCTTCGTCGGTGTTGATGACCATTAAAGGCGGATGAAATCCGAACCTTTCTATGTGCCGCTCTAAAAGCCGCAAGCAGTTCCGATGGAAATTTCCAATCCACATCTCCTGAATTTTTGAGCCGATTTCTTTTTCCAACCTTTTCTCCATATCTTTCCACGCTTTCGTTGTGAAGGTGGAGAGAAAAAGTTGATTCGGAGGAACATTTTTCTGCTCCAACAGCCAAACCGCGCGAGAAATCAACGAGAAGGTTTTCCCTGTTCCCGGACCACCGGTGACGAGAACAAATTGAGCCGGATCGGTAACAGCTCGCTTCTGTTCTTCAGTCAGCATTTCCAGTATGCCCCGACTTATGTGTACAGGGGAAACCGGGAGAGGAGAAATCCCCTTGAAAATGCTCCCCATCTGTTTCATCATTGCTGAAACGGAAGGAAATCTCTTTTCCGGTTCAGGACGCAGGGCGATTTCCATAATTGGAAGCAGTTCATCCGGAACTGGCGCTTTGATGAGATAGTCAAAAATCCCCTGCTCCGCCCGTTTTTTCATTTCATCCAGTGTCAAATTTTTCAATGGGTGGCTTGCGGTGAGCATTTCATAGAGAATCAACGCGGCGGAATACACATCGGAAGAAGGATAATGCTTGCCCTTCCAGGCTTCGGGAGGCATATAAATCGGGGTGCCGGCGATGCTTAAGGATTGGTCTTTTTCCAGAAGCCGTGCAACACCGAAATCGGTGAGTTTCACTTCATTCTGCTCAGAAATTAAGATATTCTCCGGTTTGACATCCCGGTGCAGAACACCCTTTTTATGAGCATAATCCAGAGCAGAAAGAATGGTGGAAAAATACTCCAGAGCACGACCATACGGCACGGGAGCGTTGTGTTCTATCACCCACCTCAGGCTGGTCCCGGCAATATATTCAGTCACCAGAGCAAGGCGCTCTTCTACCAGTTCAATGGAATAAAATCGGACAATATTTGGATGGGATAAAGTGGCGAGGATACGGGCTTCCTCCAGATACATCGCATCCATCTCTTTCGGTCGGCGGGCAATTTTCACCGCAAACATCTGCTTCAGAAGAGTATCTTCCGCAAGGTATACATCGCCAAATCTTCCGCCCCCCAACCACTTCAAAATTCGGTATTTTCCTAAAGTCCCCTGGGTCATTCCGCCGATGTTCTTTTTCCGTTTCGGCGGATAGGAAATAAGGAAAAATGTAAAAAACTTCCATTGGATGCCAGAACTTTCCCGGCGGCAGAAGAAGAAACCCATCGGCGCTCCTCGCCTTTTCCTACCCCGGGAAATGTTGACCAATTTTTCCAATCGTCCGCATAAGAGAGAAATTTCAAAGCCTGGTCTGCATCCATTTCTCCTCCCGCTTCTAGCGAATCTCTCAGGGCATCCAGAGCGTAACTCAAAAGCAATTTCGCATGCAATTTTTTCAACAACTCCAGATTGCCAAATACATCCATCCCGAGTATCCGCTTCTGTGTAAATGCCAGGAAGCCTGTCTGACCTGGCAAGGGATGGAAATCCACAATTTCCTCCGGCAGAATTTCTGGCGTTATCCTTTGCTTTACTCTACTGCTTCGCCTCCCGGTTACTCCAGACCTGCTGGAGAAATATCCTGCGAGTTCCGCCTGCGTGGAAAGAAACGATTGGCTCATCAATTGCGTCTCTGAGTGCACTTGAAGGGTGGAGAGCGTTCTTTTCACATCATTCCATACCTTTCCCTGGTCTGCGTGATACCCTCCTCCTTTTCGCAAAGATTGATATACCGTTTGTGCAGTCAATGCCCGCAGGGAAGGATAAGCACAGAAAACCGAATGTGAAAAGGTTTTTCCCCCATTCCACCTGCCCTCCTCCACACAAACCACAGGCGCATAAACTGTTTTTCCCGCTTCCATCCAGATGGATGTGGTGAACACTCTGTTCTGAAATGCCCCCCACACTTCTTCCCCATCTACAATGAGCGTATCAGGTCCGTCCTTTTGCTCCACTACCACCGTTTCTACCGTCCCTGTTTCGCCTACGGTGATCCGCCCATTTTGAATCCCCTCATCCAGAACTTCTACTTCCACATCTACTTGAGGCTCCCCAAAAATGGGAAATATCCCTAAATTTCGGTAAAAAGTTACTTCTCCCACTTCCCATTCCATTCTTTCCTCCTCCCGCTTTCTATTTTACTCTATGCAGGTCATGTGATGTAACATTTTGATTGCATAAGGGTAATCTTTTATGGAGTTGCTCAATGCAGAAGAAATTGAGATGTTGGTGCGGGAAGCCCAGCAAGGCGATGAGGAGGCGTTTGAGTCGTTAATGACCGCATTTTCTCCTTTTTTCTACTCCCTTCTTTCCCGTTTTTCTTTCCACAGGGCGGAGGTGGAGAATTTGTATCAGGAAGCCTGGATACGCGTCTGGGAGCATTTGCCCTCATTCTCTCCCAGAGGAAACTTCTCCCGATGGTTCAAAACCATCGTCATCCACCTCGCCTTAAACGCCAGAAAGAAAAAAAGTCTGGAAAGGAAAAAGATGGAGGAAATTGCCCAAGAACTTGAAACCGCTGAGCCTCCGACTCCGGACAAACTTACCCCTAAAGAAATGCTGGATGGTCTTATGGTAGAAATCACAGACCACGAGCGTCTGGCAATTACGCTGTTTTACCTTGAGGGGAAAAATATCCGGGAAACGGCGAGCATTCTTGGGAAAAGTGAGGGTGCAACGAGAGTATTTCTCCTGCGCATACGCAAAAAATTGCGAGAAATCTGGGAGGAAAAAGGCTATGAATTGCCATAAATTCAGAGAAAAGATTTTGAAAATCCTCTTTTTGCAGCCTTCGCCCACCATACCAGCCGATATTCAGGAGCATCTTTCCCGTTGCCATTCCTGCAAGGAATGGTGGGAAAAAGAGGAAAAATTCGAGCAGTGGCTTACCTCCGTTCTTTCGGTGGAAGCAATAAGTTTACCCGCCCCAGCCATCAGTGTGCGCAGAACTTCCCCTGTTCCCGCCCTGCTTTTCCATCTGCTCTGGCTTTATTCTGCCGGTGTTCTTCTGTTCATCATCCTGCTTTCTCCTTTTTATCCATTGGGTGCGCGCTGGTTTTTCCTGATTCAAATCATTCTGCCGTCTTGGTGGCAAGTTCTGGGGTATCTCCTGCTTTTGTTCACTACATTTATCATTTCTTCCCTTGTTCTCTTACCAGGAAAATACTCTTTTCAAGGGGTGAAAGGAAAATGAAAGGTACTACGCTAAGATGTTTTGGTCTCCTTCTCGTGGGGATTTCTTTGCTTTCTGCTTATTTCGGTGCTGTGGAAGTGGAAGAAGGGGAAAAAGTAAAAGAAGTGGAGATGATGTTTGGAGAAGTTCGCATCGGGGGAACCGTAGAAAAAGATGCATCCTGCACCTTCTGTGAGTTGACCCTGCAAGAGACCGGAAGCGTGGGAGGAAAGGTTTCGGTTGCTTTTGGTGACGCAATTCTAAATGGAACTATGGGGTCCGTTTTCGGGAAGTTCACCAACATCACCATTTCCGGAACGGTTCAAGGTGATGTGAAAGCCGATTATGGCAATTTGGAAATGAAAAAGGAGAGCCAGGTTTTGGGAAATGTGCAGGCATATCGCAGTAATGTAGAAATCGCAGGAAGAGTGAATGGCTCTGTGGAAGTGCGCGAGACAAGTCTGGAGTTAGAATCAGAGGCAGAGATTCTGGGTCAGTTGGTTTTGATTTCTTCCAATTTTGACGGGAAACCCGAACAGGTAAAAGGGGGAATCGTTCGTAAAAAAACAGATAAGTTTCCCCTGCCTATTGGACCGAAAGGAAGAGCGCCTGCTCCTCGCTTACCTGAAGGCTTTCCTTGGCTTTTCATCTTTGTCCTCACACTGCTCACTGTCCTGCTTTTCCAGCCTTCTACAGGCTCATCCCAGACATTTTCCAGCAGACAGCAATTGTTGATTTCCCTGTTGATAGGTTTTTTGAGCCTTATGGCATTTCTTCCGATTTGTATTTTCCTCGTGATAAGTTTGGTGGGAATAATGTTGATTCCTTTAGTCGTAATTCTCTACCTTGGAGCCTGGATATTTGGTTGGGCGGTGATGTGCCGAAAAACGGGCAACTGGTTTTTCACTTTATTTCGCACCAATGTGCACGACCTGTTGGACACCGCAGTTGGGTTCATCCTGCTCTCTATACTGGTATGGCTCCCCGTTGTCGGTGGCTTCTTTTTCTTTCTCTTTCTGATGATTTCGCTGGGAATTTTCTACCGATTTTTATGGCTCCGCCTCAGACCCAGCCGTGTTCCAACCCCCATTCCCACCCCATAACCGCCAAATTATCTCCACCCGATTCCGCTTCAAGACAATGCAATTCAGAGATAAGAATTCAAACAAAAAATGCCCGGAACCTTCCCGCAAAATTTTCCAACTCCTGAAACTTTTGCAACTTCTGAACTCTTGAAGCCTTGAACCTTGAAGCCTTACACCTCCGACTCACCAGCTCTTAAATCAAGCCCCCTTGTTTTTTTCCGTTTTGCTGTATAATTTTACATACAAAGACGGAAATGAAGCTGTGTTCATTCATTCTTTCTCTCCCTCTCTGCCGCTCTTTTGCTCATCTGAACTGCGTTTCCCCGTTTTTTTCTACGTCTAATCACTCCCGGCTGTGCCCGGGAAAGCAAGGAGGTTGAATGAAACCATCTGAGGTGAAAATTCTGAAAATAATTCCTATCCCTTACTTCCTTCTCCTTTATCCCTTTTATCTCTCCTCCTCTCCCTTTTCCCTGCATTTGCGGGACAATGGCGGTTTTGAAATGGGTGGCGGAACATCTCAAGGAAGTCCTCTCACAGAACGCTCTTGCTTAAAATTTTTGCTATAATGAAACTGAAAGAAGAGGACCACAGGCTTTAATCCTTTTCCCACTCTGTTTCAGGAGGCGCCGTACCACCACGACAAAATTTGAAAGATGATGGGGTTTGTTAAAAAAGCGGTGGATAAAAGAGAAATGCTCAATATGGGGGTGAAAGAAGATGTCTACGGGTTTTAAGCCTTTCTGGAATTTCTGGCAAAAAAGCCTGACGCCCGCAAGGGAAATCGGGCGTGTGGATTTGTTTTTGAATACCGGTGGTTCTGGCGCCGAACTCGCATCACCTGAGCCAAGATGAGTGAAGAAGCGTGCTTTGTTTGTTGTGTTGAAGCATTTGCTTTTAACAGGTTTAAGGTTGTACCCTGTCAAAACGTTTGTATAAAATGTTCAATGGTGGCTGGAACCAACCTTTCCAGCGAATGCGAAAAACAGGCGCCCTATTGGGGAGTGGGCATTTATGGCGGGCGGGTGCGTAAAATCTAACTGGATTGTGGTTTACAAAGAAGAATATAAAAACAGGCAACTTCTTTATTCTCCATCGGTGTGTTTCTGGACCAGACAGAATCAACTTTTTTTCTAATTTTCCGAGCGCAACCCGATAAAGACGGCATTAGCCTCATCGAACTATCCTCAAAACCTTCTTCATCTCCCACCGTCCTTTGGAATTTGCTGGTGAACTTCCATATCTCAAGCCAAGGTTTCGAAAAGGGTGACAGGCAGCCTGCCACACTTCGATTCAAAGGGTATAAAAGAAACACACAACCCCATTACCGTATCTACGAAGTAAATCCCGCGGGATAAGGGCATTTGATTTACGAGATAGACCCACACCAGTATTACATACATGATTTTGCAATCAGAGAAGGTATTCTTTATTTTACTCCGGGGGCTCCTCTCGCCCAGCGCTTGCCATATGGTATACTAAGCTGGGACCCTCCTATAATCAAGTTGTCCCTTGTCGGTAGGAAAAATGTAGGAGAACTGGGAAGTTGGAATCAGGAATACCTCGACTTACGGGAAAAGCTTCATCGCGAACAACCAGAAGGAGAAATGAAGGATTGGGAATCACTGCTTGCCTGGGAAGAAGACCTCAGGAGGAACAATTGGGAGAAATGGTCCAGGGAAGAAAAATTTATTCCACCGATGAGAGCCTTTTCTGATTCTGATGGAATTTGGGTGGTTGATTACTCGTATCATCGTGTTTTTCGCATGTCCCGCAAAAGGCAAATCCTCTGGTATAAACTCATCGGGGATTCCTATAAAAGCCTAAAACAGCAGGAATCCACCGTGCTCACTGGCTCGCCAGAAGGTAGTTTAGTAATTGTGAAAAGAAACCAGTTATTGGAATTTGACACCAATGGAAATGCGACTGCCAAATCACTTCCCATAAAAGGGGACATCTCGCATCTGGACTTTGGTTTCCAGAACCAGATTTGCTTAATTGAAGAACGGGAGGAACCCAAAGGGAAAGGTCTACTTGTCCTTCGCCCCGCCGATTTTCGCACTGCAAAACAGTGAAAAACACCAATACTACCTCTGCGTTATTTTATTGCTGATTCTGTGCACAGTCCGTATTGCGACATATAATTGGAATTGGGTATGGGAAGGAAGGTGATTTTGGTTAGAAACCTCAGAGCGGGAAGAAAGGTTGAAGGGAAAAGGTAGGGGGCAAGTGAGAAAGAAAAATATTGGATTTTTGCGGTGTTGGTTGGTACTGAGCGTTTTACTGGTACTCCCGAGGCAACTTAATTCCGAGGAGCAGAAGGGGGAAAAGTTTTTTGAACGGGCGAGAAACGCGACGGTATTCATCGTTGTGCGGCTGATGGGAACGAGTTATACGCCGCAGGGAACAGGATTTCTGATTGATTCCAGTGGGAAAATTCTCACCGTGGCGCATCTGGTCAGCGGGCAGATGGTGGGCGAGCAGGGATTATATTATGCGCCTGTGCAAACTATCTCCGTTTATTTCAATAGCGGAACAAAACGAGTTGTAGTGAAGCCGGCAAGGATTCTTAATCCGCGGCTGGACCCGAATGTAGATGTGGCACTGCTTCAGGTGGAAGGAAATTTTCAGGATTATCTGCCTTTACCTGTATCGGAGAACCTTTCAAAGGCGGAAGAGGTTTGGGCGCTGGGATATCCTATGGGTCTGGAATTGGAGGAAAGTTCCCTTGGACCAGAAATCCGGATTTTTCATGGGAATACGACATCTCTGCGGACAAACCCGCGGGGCGAACTGGTCCAGATAGAGCACGATGCAGCATTATTTCCCGGAGCCAGCGGTGGTCCTTTGCTTAATAGCACAGGAGAATTGCTGGGAATCAACGCTTGGGCAACTGCGGAGGACCGTCGGCTCGCTTTTTCTGCCTCTTTTATTCGCTCTTTAATGACCGGCTCTTCTCCAGCCGACATTACCTCTGTTCAATCCACCCCTTCCACGGAGCAGGGCATTCCGGTGATGGAAATACCTGGATTGCAGTGGTATCTGCCTGTGGACCGTTGGGAATGGGTGGCAATGGATGTGGATGGGACGCTGTTTGTCATCTATCAGAATTCCCTGCATCGCATCAATGCGGATGGGCTTCCGGTCTGGTCTATTGCCATAGAGGGCACTCCCTGTTGCCCGCCTGCCATTTCTTCTCGCCAAATCGCAGTATTCGCATCCCCTCTGGTTCAAATCTTTGACAAAGAAACCGGCATACGGCAGAAATCCTTCTCCACAGAGAAGCATTTATTTCAACGCATCTCGTTCACGCCGGATTCTTTTCTTCTGCTCTATGGACCTTATTCGGGCGCATATGTATATGACCTCAACGGAACCTTGAAGTGGTACATCCAGAATCCTTCACTTGCAGGTCCTCCGCTGGCGTTAGGAGGGGAAAACTACCTTGTAATTCCTCGTGGTGGGGGCAAAATCTACAAATTTCGTCAGACAGAAAAATTGGGAGAAATTACCTTTCCGACACATCTGGGAGGTATGCCAGTGGATTCCGGTGAAGGATGGTATCTGGTTCGTGGTTATCCTGGGCCGGTTTACGGATTTACCTTGGAAGGGCGAATTCTCTGGAGCACGGAAGCAAAAGCCTATGCAGGAGTGGAAGCGATTGCATTATCAGGAGAGCGTATGCTATTTGTAGATTCATCGGGGAAAAATCTGATATTGGCTCAGCAAGGGAAAGAAGTCTGGAAATTTCGGCTTGTTTCGCAAGGACTGCACTGGGGAAAGCCCGCTGTGGGAAAAGGGGGAAATATTGTGGTCAGTTCTCAGCCTCCTCTGGGATGGCATCGCTTTTATCAGCAGGTATGGGTTCTGGATGAAAACGGAACGGTTTTGTGGCAAATGGACACGCCGGAGGTCCATCAATCTTGCCTGGGCGACCTCCAATTTTTTCCGGATGGAAGCATCCTTCTGCCCTTCCGGACTCGAACAGTTCTTCCAGATGGCAAAACGATTACTCTTGCTGTTGGGAAGGTAAATTGGAAAGAAATAACTCAAACGGAATAAAGAGAAACGAGCCAGAGCAGGTGGAACAAAAATAGGTTTGGATGATTTGAAGAGAAGGAGGAAATCCTTTGGGTTCCGTATTTTCTCCCCCGCAGTAGGGGCATTCCACCCGCAGGCTTTCGTGTTGTTCTTCTTTTTCTTTGCTCATCGCAAAAATAGTGTATCATATGTTTATGGTATAGTGTGAATGGCAGGCTCGTAGCTCAATGAGGTAGAGCGTGGGACTCCAAATCCTAAGGTTGGGGGTTCAAGTCCCTCCGGGCCTGCTACATCTTGCAGGGGCCGGTAGCTCAGAAGGTAGAGCATTGGACTTTTAATCCAAGGGTCGCAGGTTCAAATCCTGCCCGGCTCATCGTTTCCCCAAACGCGGCAAGAAAGAGAAGGTTTTTGATTCTTTTAGACAATTGATGGGCTTAAAATATTTTACTGTGGCGGGTGCAGGTAAAAATATCCCACATACATATTGGGGAGGAGGTTCGTAGGCAGGAGACATTGGAGGGCGATGGCGATGAGGGCATGGGCAAGGGAAACAGCAAATAAGTTGGGAAAACGCTGGAATGCCTCGGAGAGAATTGCACCGCCCACAAAAGTGATTACCGTCAGGGCGGGGTTGGGAATGTGGACACTGCCAAATAGGAATGCTGAGGCAAGAATAGCGAAGGCAGAGGATGGCATGCTCTCCTTGAGCCGTGCGAACATATACCCCTGAAGAAGATACTGCTGGAGAAGAGCCCAAGGAAAATATCCCAATAGTTTTTGGTAATCATTGGTGCATACTTGGGGATTTTCGCTTGAAAAATCCAAAAGAATAATGATGAGTAAAACGACGAGGAAGGAAGGGAATATGCGGAGGATGCAGGGGAAAAACTGTTGCATCTGGAAGCCCGCTTCTTGTTTTAGCCGGAACAGTGCAGGGATAGAAATAGAAGACTTTGCTCGCAGATATTGTGTGGCGATTATATAAAACAGAGCAAAGAGAAGAAAAATTCCCCCGAATATACGATTGTAGTGAAAATAGGGTATCCAGATGCGCAATAGAATCAGGAGCCACAATCCCAACGCTTCTGAGAAATCTCGAAACTTCTGGGGGTTATTGATGATTTCTGCAGAATCCGGAAAAATTCCCATTCCGTCAAAAAGAAGTGTTATGCAATGCGAGAGAAGATTTCGTCCACTAAGGCAAGGAATTCCGGTGAGCGGCGTTGTCTGGGGCGAGGAAGCACGATGGGGATAATTTCCTGAATTCTTCCTGGATGAGGTTTCATCACAATCACTCGGTCGGCGAGTTCTACCGCTTCCTCTAAAAGGTGGGTCACCATAATGATAGTTTTCACAGGGACTTTTTCATCGTGCCAGATGTCAATTAACTCTTCTCGCAGGCTGAGGGCGGTCAGGGTATCCAAATTGCTGAATGGTTCGTCCAGTAAAAGGATTTTCGGCTCAACCGCCAGAGCGCGGGCAAATCCCACTCTCTGCTTCATCCCACCGGATAGTTCTCGGGGATATGCTTCCTCAAAACCATCTAAACCCACTTTATCAATATAAAAACTTGCTCTTCTACTTCGCTCTGGCTCGGGGATTCCTCGGGCTTCTAAGGCGAGTAGAACATTGTGCATTACGGTAAGCCAGGGGATTAAAGCAAAGGTTTGAAATACCAGCGCACACTCTTTGTTCACTCCTCGTTGATATGCCCCTTTATACCAGATTTTTCCTGAAGTGGGCTGGATGGTTCCCGCCATCAGCCTCAGCAGGGTGCTTTTCCCTCCTCCGGATGGTCCCACAATGGCAACAAATTCGTTCTCAGAGGCAGAGAAGTTAATATCTTCCAGCACAGTCATTTCCCCCTGGGGAAATAAGAAGGTCTTGTAAATATGCTCCAGCCTGAGGATTTCTTCCATCCGTCATCCATATTCTACCCGGAATTTTTCAGTAGCAACTGCATACAATCGCTTCCAAACAAAGGAATTCCAGAGAAGAATAAACGCAACCATAGCCATGAGAGTATACAGGATGAGTCCTGGATGCGCTTCCTCGTATGTTGCCCTATCCAGCAACCATCCGATGCCGAAAACGGAATAAGTCTTTTCTTTGTATACCACATATTCTGAAATGATGAGGGCGTTCCAGCCACCGCCCCATCCTGTGACGCTACCAGTCAGCAGGGAAGGAGTTAAAAAGGGGAGCAGGATTTTTCGCCAGTATATCGGGCGAGGCAAAAGGAAAGAGCGGGAGGCTTCCTGCAAATCACGGGGAAAATTCTGCACTCCGGCGAGCAGATTAAATAAAATATACCACTGCATACCTGTCATCACGAGCAAAATGGATGCGAGGTTCATCCCTCCTGCCCATTCAATGCTAAAGAAAACAATGAGAGGGAAAAAGGCTGTGGCAGGAATACTTGCTCCAATCTGGGAAATGACATAGAGAATGCGAAACAGGCGTGGTGATTCCTCTGTTAGAAGGACAAGGGGCAGAGTCCAGGACAATGAGAGCACAAAGGCGGCGAAGAGTCGGAGGAAAGACAGAAGTAGTGCGGGAAGAATGCGCATAGCAAGCTGATGCGGCGGCTGGAGAAGTATAGCAACAATGTATAGGAAAAGCAGGGTGATGCTGGTAAGCAGAGTGCCTACCCAAAGGATTCTCCAGGAAAGTGTAAGCAATCTCCACTGCGACAGCGTGAAATGCCTGGAAATTCGTTGATTTAAGGTGAATAGGGAAAAGATAAATTGGGAAAGCCACTGACGGAAACTGTCGCGAACTTTTCGGGAAAACGGATTTTTTCTATACCAGTCCAGAACATGAGAATGCTGGATTTCCTCCACTGCTCCAGTTTCAATGCGGAACTTTTGCGCCCAAATTATCATCGGTCGCCAGATGCAGAGTTCCATCGCCAGAATCACAAGGATTAGGCTCAATATCCCAAAAAAGGTAAGAAAGAATTTCCCCTTTTGAACGGATTGGCTGAGCAGAGTGCCCAAGCCGGGCAGGACAATATTCACCGGTCCCAGAGAAATGATTTCACACGCCACAAGAAAATACCATCCTCCTGCCCAGGACATCATACTGTTGAAGACCAACTTTTGAGTACAGACAGGCAGGTAGATTCGGCTAAATTGAAGGTAAGGGGGAAGGTCAAGAACTTTCGCGACTTCCTGATATTCCCGGGGAAGGAGACGTAGAGATTCGTACACACCGAACGCAAGATTCCAAGCCATAGAAGTAAAAATGAGGAAAACGGAAGCGAATTCCATTCCCAATCTATCTTTCCCGATGATAGAAATAAAGAAAAAGATGGCTATGGGAAAGAATCCCAGAACCGGCACGGATTGAAGCACATCAAGAACGGGGAGCATCCATCGGGCTTTTCTTTCCGAGGTGCCAGCAAGAAAGCCATAAATCAGGGCAAAAATGAGCGCAAGAATATATGCGGCGGACATCCGGAGAAAGGAATAAAAAAGGAATTCGGGCAAATGAAAAAACTCAGGGGGAAAGATTTCCGGTAAGGCGCGCGGCCAGGGCCAGGAGAGTAAAAAGAATTCCGTTAAGATGTCGTCACCCTGTGATAGAAATTTTCACCCCCTGTTTTGCTACCGCGGGTTTGAAAATAGAAAGTCCGGGAAAAGAGAGGTTCTTCAGTAGTTGTTTTTGGTGTTCAGCGGGGCAGAGCACAGCAAGGAAGCCGCCGCCGCCTGCCCCGCATACCCGCTCCGCAATACTGCCGGAACGCCGCGCAATGTCCACGCTCTTATCAATGATAGGCGTGCTCATCTCCGGAAGCATTTTTCTCCTCGTTTCCCAATCTTTTCTCATCCACCAAGCAAGCTGGACAATATCTTTCTTCAACACTGCTTCCTGAAGACCAATGGCATTTTCTTTCAGCCGTTCAAAAAAGGCGATGGTCTTTTTATCCCCCTCTACATGTTTCCGAAATAATGCCCAGTTATTGGCTCCGGAAAAATGGGGTTTTCCAGTATAAATCAGCACAAGAAGATTCTCCAGTTCTTGGAGGAAATCCGGGTCATAATAGGTCTGTCGAACTACCCCATCCGGCGTGAACTGCAGGACATTTAATCCTCCGAAATAAGCGGTGAAATAATCTTGAAATCCTGTGGGGACTTTGAGCGTTTGAGTTTCCACCGCCATCGCCCGCAGGATGGTCTGTTCAGGAGTTAAAGATTCTTGCCGGGCATGAGCCAACGCGGTAATTAAGCAAACAGATAGGGCTGACGAGCCACCTATCCCTGCTCTTGCCGGTGCTTCCATTGTGCTTTTCAGGCGCATTCCATCAAAACCATACTGGCGCACTGCCTGGAGCAAAAGTTCCATTGCGGGATATCTTATGCGGGATAAATCCTTAAAAGAATCCACGCGCAATTCTTTTTTGGAATCTTGCCGAAATAGGTGAACTCCGGAAGAGAGTGGGGACAAAGAAACCTTCGCCCGTAGTTCCACTGCCAGATTGCCAGTGTAGGCAGGCTGATGAAAAAGGTAGATGGGTGGTATATCTATGGTTCCGCCTGCCAAGTCCACTCTTGTCGGTGCAGATACTTCAATGGAGTTAAACGACATTACACTCACCGAATTTCTATTTTAAGTTATGACTGAAGGCAAAATGCACATTGTGCCCGAAGAAAGGAATTTTCCCACGAATATCGGAAACAGTGTTCGTGAGAAAAATCCTATACTATTATTTCGGTTGATTATGGAGGTGAAGTGGGTATATTCCAATGGGCTGAAGCCGGAGGAAAATCTGCGAGAGGAGGAAGAATTGTTCACTGCAACCGAGCAGGATGGGAGAGTGCGCGTTCGCTTCTGGCGAAATCAATCTTCTGCAATTCTTGGGCGGAACCTTGAACCAGAAAAGTTTGTATTTTTGGACTATTGCCGGTGGAAGCATATACCGGTATTGCACCGCATGAGCGGTGGAGGAGCAGTATATCACGATGAAGGCAATTTAAACTACAGCCTGTTTCTTCCTGTGAAGTATCTGAATGCTTTGCGTTTGACCAGATGGTCATTTTCCTCACAATTTGCGTATTTCACAGAAATTCCAGTGAATGCCCTCTCCCTACTGGAAATATCGGCAGAAAGAAGGGAGATTTCCAGCCTATTTATTTCCGGGAAAAAAATTTCGGGAAGTGCGATGAAAATGGGCAGAGAAACCCTTCTTTTTCACGGCACGATGCTGGTTTTTACGGATACTGGGGAAATGGAGCGGGTTTTGAAAGTTCCCCCCGGCGTAACATATTGCAGGCATCAGGATTTCGTGACTACTCTGCATCAGATGGGTTTTCTGCTGAAGATGGATGATGTACAAGAGGCGCTTAAGAAAGCATTTGAGATTTTTCTCCACCAAATTTTTGAAGTGAAGGAATCCTGAATGGTATGGTATGCGGAATATCTGCGGATGTTTCAATTTGTCGTGTATCTGAGCTTGGGAATTGCCGCTGGAAGTTTTTTGAATGTGTGCATTCATCGGATTCCGCGAGGCTTGTCTATTTTTCATCCCGCTTCGTTCTGCCCGAATTGTAAAAAATTCATTCTCTGGCATGATAATATTCCCATCCTGAGTTTTGTGTATTTACGGGGAAAATGCCGCTTCTGTCAAACTCCTATTTCCTGGCGCTATCCCATTGTTGAAGCGCTCACCGTTTTGATCTTTCTCTCCATTCACTTAACCCAACCTCTGACCCACAGTCAAAAAGCATATTATATTTTCTTCCTCTGCGTGATGTTGCTCTTGTTTTTCATAGACCTTGAGCAGGGAATTATTCCCGATGAGATATCCTATCCAGCGATAGGAGTGGGTCTCATTGGCAGGTTTCTGTTTTTCCCCTGGTATTGGTCACTTCTGGATGGCTTGGTGGGGGGGATGGGCTATGCAGGATTTATTTTGCTCATCCGCTGGATTGGGGGAAAAGTATTTCGCAGAGAAGCAATGGGATTGGGGGATGCGTTTATGGGAGCCATTATCGGCCTTTTTCTCGGATGGCTGCTTGCTATACCCGCCTTATTGCTTGCGTTTCTTTTTGGAGGAATCTATGCGATGCCTTTGCTTCTTTCCCAGTGGATGAGGTGGAAATATCGCCCTTTTCAAGAAGTCAAATTTGGACCCTTTATCGCCTCAGGCGCTGTTGTGGCATTTTTCTTTGGTAGGAATCTGATCGGATGGTATGTGCATTTGATATTTCCCGCTTGAGGTATCATAACTTACGGATATGAGACAACTCAGGGATGCGCAGGGTAGAACGATGCGGAAACTGCGCATTTCAGTGACCGACCGGTGCAATTTCCGGTGTCTTTACTGTATGCCTGAAGAAGTTCAATGGCTGGAACGGGAAGAAATAATGCGATTTGAGGAAATAGAAGTCCTCGCACGCATATTTGCTTCGCTTGGTATTAGAAAAATTCGCCTGACCGGTGGCGAGCCTTTAATGAGAAAAAATCTTCCGATGCTGGTCTCTTTCCTTCGCCAGATTCCGGAAATTCAGCAGATCAGCATTACGACCAATGGGTATTTTTTCCCCCGTTTTGGCGAGCAGTTGAAAAGAGCGGGTTTGGATTCGGTTAATTTTTCCTTGGATACCCTGCAACGCAAACGGTTTGAGCAGATTTGCCAGAAGGATGCTCTGGGAACTGTTCTTGAGGCAATCCAGATAGCAAAACATCTGCGATTTGCACCCATCAAGGTGAATTGCGTGCTGATTCGCGGGTTCAATGATGACGAGATTCCGCATTTTTTAGACTGGGCAATTGAGCAAAAGGTGATTTTGAGGTTTATTGAATTTATGCCTTTTGATGGCAAAGGATTCTGGAATCGGAACAATGTGCTCTCTATGCAGGAGATTTTGAACAAGGCGGAAAGTATAGGAAAAGTATTTACTGTTTCGCCTGAGGAGCCGCAAGCGGCTTACCGATTCTGTTTTTCAAATTCTGCTGGTGAATGCGAATTCGGGGTGATTCCCAGCATCACAGCCCCGTTCTGTTCTTCCTGCGATCGGATTCGCATCACCGCAGACGGAACTTTTTTGAACTGCTTATTTCAGCCAAAAGGCGTGGATGTGAAAACACCTCTCAGGCAGGGGAAAAACCCCGAGGAGATAGCGCAACTGATTATTCGGGCAGTAGAGGAGAAACCGATGGGATACCAGTTGCTTCGCGCAACCTGGGAACCTGCAAAAGCGGGTATGTACGCCATTGGCGGATAAAAAGCGAATTCATCTGCGTTATTTTGCCTATGCAGAAGAGTTGATTGGGAGAAAGCAAGAGGAGATGGAAATTCCCGCACATTGGACTTTGAAGGATGTGAAAACGGCAATTTTTCAAGCTTATCCCGCCTTATTGCCCATCCAGCACGCTCTGATATTTGCCGTGAATGAACGCCTTTGTCCGGAAAATGCGCCTGTTCCGGAAAATGCCGAGATCGCCCTTCTGCCACCAGTGAGTGGCGGTTAATGGAAGCAGTTCCTTCCCTTCGCGTAGTTTATCTGACCCGGGAAGAGATTGAAGTGGAAAAAATCTGCCGGGAAATTGTGCACCCTGCCTGTGGCGCACTACTCACTTTCCAGGGAACAGTGAGAAATGAGCAGGATGGGAAAGCGGTAGAGAAAATATTTTATGAGGTGTATGAATCTCTGGCGAAGAAACAATTAGAAGCAATTGCGGAACGAATTTCAGAGCGCTGGGGGATTCATCGCATCGCACTGGTGCACCGGGTAGAATGGGTGAATGTTGGTGAGACCAGTGTGTTCATCGCGCTTGCCTCTCCTCATCGACTGCGAGCCTTTGAAGCCCTGAGTTTCGCTATTGAACAGGTAAAAACGACTGTTCCGATATGGAAAAAAGAATTTTTTAGTGAAACAGAATCGCATTGGGTGCAGGGGCACACTTTTCAGTGGAAATAAAAATTCCCATTTTTGTCCGGCATATTTTTTTCATCATCGTTTTTGCCGGATTGGTCATCTATTATTTCTATTCGTTTCTCTTTGAAGGGAAGGTAATCTATGAAAGTGATGTGCCCGTGGTAGGTTATCCCACACGTTATTATGCGGCGGAGCAACTGAAGCAGGGCGAATTTCCTCACTGGAATCCGTATTATTATTTTGGCTATCCGTTTTTTGCCGAATCTCAAGCAGGAGTACTTTTTCCGCTTAATCTGATTTTTCTCTTTCTGCCTTTGACCCAGTTTACCCTCCTATATCACTGGCTCACAGCAATCCACTTCCTGCTGGCGGGTTTATTTTTCTACCTCTGGCTAATAGAACTGGTGAAAAAGCCAGAGCTGGCGTTCTGGGGTGCAATTTCTTTCACCTTTAGTGGTTTTATGGTTTCCCACATCTTCCATCTGAACTTGCTGGGCATCATCCTGTTTTTCCCCCTGCAAATGTGGTGTTATCAACGATTTTTGAACACGGGAAAAAATGCTTACCTTCTGGTCATTCCACCCACCATTGCCTTTCAGGTATTTTCCGGTCAACCCCCTATGGTGGCAATGAGTTTTCTGATAATGTTTCTTTATGCCATATTGGTTGCAGTTTGGGAGATGTTTGAAACGGATAGATTTTCTGGATTTCGCCCGGTGGGCTATTTATTGGCTTGCTGGGTCGTAGGCGTGCTATTTGCTTCTATTCAATGGATACCCACACTTTATCTGACCCTGCAATCGCAAAAAATCGCAATGCCTGCGGAACTGGAAGGTCACCTTGAGTGGAACCTTCTTTCTCTGCTGGTTTACCCCAAAAAATTGGGCGGATTTTATTATGAGCGTGGAGGATACATAGGACTTCTTCCCCTGATTTTGCTACCGATTTATGCCGTTTATGCGTGGTGGAATAGGAGGCATCCGCCGCGAGATTTCTGGACTGCTCTTTTTACTGCTCTTTTTGCCCTGTGGCTGACTCTGGGTCCATACTCTCCCTTTTATCTGCTTTTGACTGAAGTTCCACCTTATACTCTGATTCGTTACCCGGCGCGTTTCCTGTTCTTTTTTGACTTTTTCTTTTTGAGCGGCATCGTATTATCTTTGAAGCAAATGGCAAATGTTTTGCCCCGGAAGTGGCAGGTATTGGCATTCCTCGCCCTTTTGGTTTTTCAAGTGCGCGACCTTTTCTGGATGGGTTATGGATATACTTTCCCGGTAGAAAGAGATTTTTACCACAAAACCCCCAAAAGAATCCAATGGATTAAGGAGCAATTGAAGCCGGGCGACAGAATCCTATCTGCTGGATTTGCAAAAAGCCCTTTACCAGTGCGATTTGGCGAATATATCTGGGAAGAAAATGGGGAAGTTGTTCCTTCTGAATTTCTGGCTTATTACCTTGCAGTTCGTTTTCACATTCCTACCGTAGCGTTCTTCTTTCAACCCACTCTGATTTATCGGAGAATTCCCCTTCTCTTCAATCAATTGATGATTTCACCCAATCAGGAAGTCTTTGATGCAATGGGAATTCGCTTTTTAGTCTTGCCCAGGGAAAGCCCTTTCATCAATCCATTTCAGGAACAGTATGAGAAACGATACGAAGATGAATATGTGGAAATCTGGGAAAATCTGGGCAGTCGGGGAAGAGCATATCTCGTCCCTGCCTATGTAATTCGCAAGCCTGAGGAAGTTCGGCATCCATATATCCCCAAGCCTGGAGGGGCAGTCGTTCATAAAATTCTCTATACGGATAAGAATATTCTGGATTACTTGTTTTCCGTGCAATTTGACCCTGAGGAAGCGGTAATATTGGAAGAAGAACCTCGGAAAAAGGTTCAGAAGCCATTTCAGAATGCGGAAATTCAGTGGCTGAAAGATACCCCTCACGGGATAGCCCTTAAAGTGCGCGCTGATGGAGAGGGATACCTTGTTGTGGCAGATGCCTTCTCTCCACTGTGGAGAGCTTATATGAACGGGAAAGAAGTCCCGGTTCAGGTGGGAAATTATGTTTTTCGGGCAATTTATTTTCCCGGTGGAGAGCATATAGTGGAATTTTTGTATCAGCCAAAGGATTTTCAATCGGGTTTGCTCCTGAGCCTATATGGTTTGATGGCTTTTCTAATTTTATGGAAATGGTTTACAGCGATTCGCATCCCCTCCCCGAAGGAATTTGACGAATTTGCCTACCCATGATAGAAAAAAAAATCCTGAAGATAGGCAGGTTGCAATTGCTGAGTCGGGCAGAGTGGTGTGCGGAACCTCCAAAAGAACCGTATGAAACGCATATACCGCGTGGAATCATTTTCCATCATTCTGCCATACCCGGCGCATCAGATTATCATGGTTGGCGGACAGTCAAAGAGATACAGCGGCTTCATCAGCAGGACCGTGGTTTCAGCGACATTGGATACCATTTTCTCATAGGGCCAGATGGAATAGTTTTTGAAGGTCGGCCTGCTCGTGTTCTCGGGGCGCACACCAAAAGTGCCAATCAGGGAAATCTGGGTATATGCTTCATCGGAGATTATCGCAAACAGCGAGAAGTGCTTACTTTATCCACCTTGCGTGCTGGTTTGACTCTGTGTTATTTTTTATTCCAATGGTTTGAAATCCATCCATCTTCCTACAGATGGCACAGACAACATAATCCGGATACCGAATGCCCCGGTGAGCAGGTGATGGAATGGATTCCCCGCTTTCAGGAGATCCTTCTTTCGCTGATAGGAAATGATACAGAAAAAGAATTGTTAAAATGATTAAGGGAGTGAGGAAGTTGAAAAGAGTAATCTGGTTGGCTGGCTGGATTTTTATCACGCTATTTGCGTGTGAAAAAAGAGAGGAAATCGTGGTAGGATTAGCTGTACCCATCACCGGTCCTGCCTCAGCATTTGGCATTGGAATGAAAAATGCGATGATTTTGGTGCGTGATGATTGGAACGCGAAAGGGGGTGTTCTGGGGAAAAAAGTTCGTCTGGTGGTAGAAGATGATGCGTCTGATCCCAACCAGGGAAGAACGGTAGCAAAGCGGTTGGTGGGCAAAAAAGTCGTGGGGGTCATCGGGCATTTGAATAGTTCGGTCACCATTCCAGCATCGGAAATTTATAATGCCAGCCGGCTCGTTAATATCACCCCGGCTTCTACCAATCCGGAAGTAACAGAACGCAGATTGCCTTATGTGTTTCGCTCCTGCTGGAGAGACGACCAGCAGGGTGATTTTGTGGCGCTTTTTGTGGCGCAATATCTCAAAGTGAACCGTGTGGCAATTCTGGATGACCAGAAAACTTATGGCAGGGGCTTGGCAGATGTGTTTGAAAATAAAGCCAGGGAACTGGGTTTGAAAATAGTTTTTCGTGACCATATTCGGGAGCGAGAGCAGGATTATAAGGCGGTGTTGACCAAGATTAGAGAATCTAACCCGGAAGCGCTCTTTTATGGCGGGGAGTATGCCGAATTTGGCTTGCTCATCAAACAGGGAAGAGAAATTGGGATGACCGATATATATTACCTTTCCGGTGATGGCTCAAGAGATGTGCAACTCTTTGACCGAGCAGGAACCAAAAAATTAGACCGAGTGTTCGTTTCCTTTGGCTTGCTCACCCCGGCAGTTGCGGATTTTGAGAAGCGTTATCTGGAAAAATTCAAAATACCTATGAATGCTTTTTCGCCCTATACTTATGTGGCTGGAGACCTGCTTCTTCAGGCTGTTGCTGCTACAAAATCTACCGATCCAGATATCATCGCTACCTTCCTCAAATCCCATAAATTTTCTTCCTTAATTGGAGAAATTGAGTTTGATGAAAAGGGCGACTTGAAGAAAACGGCTCTGGAAATGGAGCAAGCCACGGAAGGCACTTTCATCTCTCTTCCCTGGTATCCCGAGTGAATCCCCTCGGTCAGGATATCCGAATCTTTTTTGAGCAGACTTTAAATGGTTTAACCCTCGGAGGAATTTATGCTCTGATAGCCATTGGATATACGATGGTCTACGGGATATTAGAACTGATCAATTTTGCGCACGGGGAAATCTATATGCTCGGTGCAATGATCACCATTCTGGTGGTTGTGGGCATTGTTTTGCCCGTGGAATATCTCTTAATTCTTGCCCTCATATTGTCCATAGTTTATTCTGCATCGGTAGCCTATACGATGGAGAAAGCCGCTTACCGACCCTTGAGGTATGCTCCCCGTCTTTCCCCGCTCTTGTGCGCTCTGGGTATTTCTTATTTTTTAAAGGAATTTGTCCGCCTTACTGCAGGCAGTAGTTTCATTCCTGTTCGTGCCGAGATTTTGGAACATACGCTCCTCCAAACTTCCTATCAGATTTTTGGGGTTCCGGTCCGACTAATTCAATTGGGAATCATTGGAGCCTGTATTCTGCTGATGTTCGCTTTACGGCATTTTATTTTATACACCAGATATGGCGTTGCGATGAGGGCCACTGCTCAGGATAAGATGATGACGCAACTGTTGGGAGTGTCCATAGACCGAGTGATTTCGCTAACTTTTATTCTGGGTGCTTCGCTTGCCGCCGCAGGTGGAATGATGATTACTTTGTACATTGGCTCTGCAGAATTTAATATCGGATTTTTAGCGGGGTTAAAAGCCTTCACTGCCGCGGTGGTCGGGGGCATCGGTAACATCCAGGGCGCAGTGCTCGGTGGATATTTGATGGGCCTTTCTGAGGCGTATTTCGCCGGATATATCTCCTCTGCTTATAAGGATGTGTTTGCTTTTCTCCTGCTGATTTTTGTTCTCCTGGTGAAACCTTCGGGTATGCTGGGCGAGCAGGTGGCGGAAAGGTTATGAAGCGCTTCTGGATTCGTTTCCTCTCTCCTCTCTGGTTTTATTTGATGGCTTTTCCGTTTTTTCACTGGCAAACCTTTTATGGGCAGGAGCCTTTTATCTGGCATCGGGGATGGTATATTCCGTTGTTTGTCCTGGTCTTCCTTGCATTTGAAGAACTCTGGAAGAGGAAAAGGTGGCAATGGACTCCCCGAGTTCCTCTGGTCGTTCCCCACCGTTGGGTTCTGCTCTCCGGACTTTTATTCCTTGCGGTATTTCCTCTTTTTGCCTCGGATTTGTGGCTGGAAATCGCATCTCGTATCGGAATTTATATGATGCTGGCACTGGGCTTAAATATCTGCGTGGGACTTGCAGGATTGCTGGACTTGGGCTTCATTGCATCTTTTGCTGTGGGGGCATACACCTGGGGATTCTGGGCGACGGGTGTAAACAATGTTTTCCCCTATCAAGCCAGCGGATGGCATTTCTGGTTGTCTATTCCCATTGCCGCATTGAATGCGGCAATTTTTCGCTTTCTTATTGGATATCCCAGTTTGCGCCTTCGGGGGGATTACCTTGCCATTGCCACCCTCGGATATGGGATTATCACCGAGCGATTATTGGATAACCTGGTCCGATTCACCGGAGGTCCAAATGGCTTATTCATAGAAGTGAAGCCTTCCTTATTCGGTTTTGTTCTGGATACCGACCTGGAGATTTGCTATTTGGTTTTTGCCCTTCTTGTGCTGTCTATCTGGTTCACGGAGCGATTGGCGAAATCCCGCATTGGTCGGGCATGGGTGGCCATTAGAGAGGACGAGCAAGCGGCAGAGGCGATGGGAATTCCGGTATTTCGCTATCGCCTGCTGGCTTATGTTTTGGGAGCGCTTTGGGCTGGGGCGGCAGGCGCCGCTTATGCTGCAAAAATGTCTTATCTGCATCCTTCAGTATTCAAATTGGACGAATCCATTTATGTTCTGGCTATGGTAGTGTTGGGTGGTATGGGCTCCACTCCCGGAGTGCTTCTGGGCGCCTTCCTGTTGGTCACCATCCCAGAATTGCTTCGGGAGATTGGAGATTATCGGATGTTGCTTTTTGGGCTTCTTTTGGCTGTGATTATGATTTTTCGCCCTCAGGGATTAGTTATGGCGAAAAGAATTTCCTCTCCGGTCGTCCGATATGCCAGATAAAGAGATTTTACAGGTGCAAAATGTGAAGAAATATTTTGGGGGTTTGCGTGCGGTGGACGGGATTTCTTTTTCTGTGGAGGCAGGGCAGATTTATAGCATTATCGGACCGAACGGAGCAGGGAAGACCACCCTGTTTAATTGCATCAATGGCTTTCTTCCGCTCACCAGTGGAGAGATTTTTTTTGTTCAAACTCCCGTTGCGAATCGCTCGCCGCACTGGATTTCTTCTCTGGGAATGGCACGCACTTTCCAGAATATCCGCATTTTTCCGGAAATGTCGGTGCTGGAAAATACTCTGGTAGGTGGCCACTTGACTTATCGCTACTCTCTCTGGGATGCCCTTCTGCTATCTCCTTTCGCCCTGCATCAGGAGAAAAAGGCTTTGGAAGAAGCCCTGCAATGGCTGGAATTTGTTGGACTTTCCGATTATGCCGACCAGAAAGCGAAGAATCTTCCTTACGGATTGAGGAAACGCCTGGAAATCGCTCGCGCTCTAATGCTCCACCCAAAAATCCTTTTGATGGATGAGCCTGCCGCTGGTTTGAACCCTTCAGAATCTCGCAATCTGATGGGATTGATTCAGCAAATCCGGGAGAAGGGAATTACCATTTTACTGATTGAACATGATATGAAGGTGGTAATGGGCATTTCCGACCAGATTCTTGTGCTGAACTACGGCTTACCGATAGCCGAGGGCTCTCCACAGGAAATCCAGGGAAATCCGCGCGTCATAGATGCATATCTGGGAGAAAACAAGTTTTGAGCCTGCTGGAAATTCGCAACCTGAAGTGCTGGTATGGAGATATTCCTGCGGTGAAAGAGATTTCCCTGGAAGTGGGAAACGAGGAAATCGTTGCCCTGATTGGTGCAAACGGGGCGGGGAAATCTACCATACTATTAGCCATTTCCGGGCTCGTGCCAAAAACCCAGGGAGAGATTGTATTTCAACAACAACCAATTCTGGGGCTTTCTCCAGCAGAAATTGTGAAAAAAGGTGTGGTGCATATCCCGGAGGGAAGGAGGATTTTTCCGAGGTTAACCGTGGAGGAAAATCTCCGGCTTTCAGCATTTTTAAATCCATCGCCTTCGGAAATCTCCCAAAAAATGGAGCAAGTATTTGAAAAATTTCCTGTCCTTGCGGAGCGAAGGAAGCAGAAGGCGGGAACCCTTTCCGGAGGGGAACAACAAATGCTTGCCATCGCGCGGGCTCTGATGCAAAAACCGCGTCTGCTTTTGTGCGATGAGCCTTCTCTTGGGCTGGCTCCGCGCCTTCTGGAAGAAATTTATCGTATCCTGATGTCCATTTACCAATCCGGTATCTCCATCCTCCTGGTGGAGCAAAACGCACACAAAGCCCTGCATTTTGCTCATAGAGCCTACCTTCTGGAAACAGGGAAAATTGTTCTATCTGCGCCGTCACAAGAATTTCTGCAAAATCCTATGGTGAAAAAGGCGTATTTAGGGGAAATTTAGCGGCTTTCTGCTACGACCTTTTCCAGAACCTGGCGAAAACGGGGATAAGGAAGAGAAGAAAATGTATACCTGCCAGCGAAGAAAGTGGGAGTGCCGCCCACCTGCAAATTTTCAGCAAGTCGGAGGTCCTGATTGATAATGCTTGCCGTTTTATTACTGTTCAAACAATTCGTAAAAGTCTCCACTTTCACATCAGCGAGGTTTGCGGCGTAGCGAATCAGGTCGGCACGCGATAAATTTTGCTGATAACGGAAAACTTGGTCGTGATATTCCCAGAAGGCATTTTGCGCACCCGCACATTCTGATGCCATTGCCGCATCAAAGGCTCTGGCGTGAATCGTGGTGAGCGGAAGATGAATAATTGCCCATTTCAATTTCCCCGTTTCAATGAAATCGCGCTGCACCTGTGGAAAAAGCAACAGGGCAAATTGACGACAGGCGGGGCACTGAAAATCCGTGAACTCAAAAACCGTTACGCTTGCTTTTGCAGAACCCAAGACGTGCCGCTCAGTAAAGCCACGATAATCGCCATAATATCTCCACACGCCAGCAGACATCCTGGGAATTTCCCAATATTTCCCATATTGTTTCAGTCCTCGCGTTATCACCGTAGATTGGGGACTCTTTTTGATTCCTTCGTTGGAGAAAAATTTCGGCAGATACATAAAGGGCGGTTGAGCGGTATCAAAGACATTTTTCCACTCCACACGGAGGATACGTGCAGGCATTCCCAAATTCCTCTGAATTTCGGTGAGCGTTCCTTCTGAACCACATATTTCACATTCTGGCTCTCGCACTTCCCAGAGTATCCACTCATCAGGCTTTGGTTCAGATTTCAAACGCTCCAGTTGCTCTTCATAATTTTTTTTTTCCTGCAAACCACCGAGCAAAGTACCGGAAAATAGCACCGTGGGAACTGTTTGCACATTTTTTTCCATTACCACAAGCATTTCATCCTCTAACCGCTGAGAAAAGAATTGCTCGTCATTCCTGCAATTGGAAAATTCTGGCAAAGTTAATCCACTTTTTCTTGCCACTTGCTCTACCGAAGGAAATGCCCCTGGTTTGGCTTGTGAAAACCACCCATCCAGAAATGCTTCCTCCATGCCCTGTTTTTGGGCGCAGAAGATTCCGCGAATTGCTTGCCGCGATAGTTCCTCCTGTTTCGGCTCTGCCCGCACGCTCACAAAGTGATATTCCCGTCTGATATTATCAGCCTTGCCTTTCTTGAGTTCCATCCAGATATCCCGGTAAAACTGAACTGATTTCTCCTCTCCTGGGTCCAGGAAGATTTCTGCTTTCAAAGAAGTTTCTGCCTGAAGGGGAAGTGAAAAAGAGGGAACTTCCCCGCTGAAACTTTTATCCTTTGACTTCGTGCAGGCCGGCAGAAGAAGGGATAAAAGCAGAAAAAGGACTGCTGATAGAATGCTTTTCATTCAATTTCCACGGTGATTTCTGGCTCTTTTTTCTCTTTCTTTTTCGGCATCGTTGCGCGGAGAATACCGCCTTCAAATTTTGCTTTCACAGAAGAAGCATCCGCATCTTGTGGAATCAGAATGGTGCGCACAAAACTCCCGCTCCGCCGTTCCTTCCGGATATAATTTTCCTCCTGCACCACTTGCTCTTCTGCCTTTTCTCCCCGGATTTCCAGTCGGTCTCCCTTCTTCCGAACTTGAATCTCCTCTTTTTTCCAACCGGGCAAATCCATCTCCAGATGATAGCCATCTTCCGTCTCATAAAAATCTAAAGCAGGCATCCACTTCCTTCGAGCAATGCGCGGTCCCATCCAACGCTCCGGCAAAAATTCTTCTATTAAATCCCGCATACCTTCTCTAAACCTTCGGGGCAGGAATTCCTCCCATTCTTCCCTTTCCCTGTTTCGGTTAAAACCCACAGCGCTCACCCCCTTCTACCAAAAAAATTATATTCTATTGGAGAAGATTTGGAAACCATAAGAACCCTCGGGATTCCAACAGGAAAAGTGGCAAACTCACTTCATTGAAGCAGGGATATTCTCTGGCATTTGCAATTCCGTATCTTCATCTCCTATCAACCACTGTTTCCATCTGTGAGAATATTCTGTAATCTCTTCTTTTTCTATGGATTTCATTGCCTGGAAGATTTCAGTAAGAAGAGATTCTCTATTGCCTTTTCTTATTGGTCCTGCAGGCAATTCCAGAATGAGGGCAGAATATACTTCTGGATGATCAAAGAGAATGATAAGGTGCTCATCAGTCAAGAAAAATACTTTCCTCTTAAAATACCCTTTTAACTGATAATTTTCAACCTGGTCTTCCACCTCAACAGCCTCCCCCCATCCCACATATACTCCTGCACCTTCTGATTATTCTCATCCCTATCCTGCACCATTCTATCCCCATCGTGAACGAATCGCCGCTTCCGAATCACCTGCCCCGTCTGAACATCAATCAAAATCTCCTTCATCTGCCTGCCAATCCCCTCATAATCCACATCAAACTCCGCCACCCAGGTGCCATTCTCCATCCTGCGAATATTCCCGTTCTTATCGCTGGTGACTGTTGTAGTTCACGGAGGCCAGGGTTATGGAAGGGCGTCAGGCTTTTTTGCCAGAAATTCCAGAAAGGCTTAAAACCCGTAGACATCTTCTTTCACCCCCTTATTGCGCATTTCTCTTTTATCCACCGCTTTTTTAACAAACCCCATCATTTTTCAAATTTTGTCGTGGTGGTACGGCGCCTCCTGAAACAGAGAAAAGTTGTCAGGGAACAGTTTTTTCTTATCCCTGACGACTAACGACTGACGACTCTTGGCTCAGGGGGACCAGGTGTAGAAGAGTTTGTGGTCGGAGGGGGCGTAGAAGTCCTTGAGCATAGTTTCGAGGGAGAAGCCGACTTTCTCATACAATTTGCGTGCGGGTTCATATCTTGGCAGGGAGGAAGTTTCAATGACGATTTTTCTACCCTTTCGCTTTCGTACTTCTTCTTGCAGGAAGCGGATGAGCATTTTGCCGATTCCCCTTCTCTGATGACTGGAAGCAACGACTATCCAGTATAGGTCATAGAGATTATCGGTCATTGGATTTTTGCCGAAACAAATTACCCCGATTATTTTGCCTTGGTCCCACGCGGTAAAGGTTTCATACCCCGAAATGGGGTTCAAAGAAGCGGTAAAAACTTCCTTTGCAACGGAAAGTTCGTGCGGAAGAAAAACCTGACGGGAATCCAGTAGACCGAAAATTGCCGGCAAGTCGGAGGCTTTCAGTGGATGGATTTCTGGCATTTTTGCAGAGCATTTGCGATTAGCCAGGCAATAAAATTCTCAAACGAATAACCCGTTTTTTCCAGCATCAGGCGGTATCCTGCCTGGTGGGTGATATCCGGATTGGGATTCACTTCCAGCACATATAAGGCACCTTTTTCATCCATCCTGATGTCCACCCGGCAATAAGGCATATATCCCAATACTTTTCGGACATTCTGAGCGAGGCGAATCAACTTTTTGGTGAGCGATGGGGGAATTTCCGCCGGGCAAACTGCCACCGTTCCTCTGTCCTCCGCAGAGCCTTCCACCCACTTGGATTGGAAACACAAAATTCGCGGTTCAATGTAGAAGACGATTTCTTCTATCGGCAGAACTTCTTCCTCCCATAAGCCAACTTCGAATTCTCTGCCGTGAATATATTCCTCCACCAATATTGAGCATTGGTATTCCTGATGCAATGCTTTTATCCTTTTGCGAAATTGTTGCTCATTATATACAACATTGTCAGCGGACAAACCCAAACTGCCATCTTCCATAGCCAGTTTGAGGATAAGAGGAAAAGTAAGCGATTTGGTGGAAATAGCATCCGGATAGACAAAAGAGGCAGGGGTAAGAATGCGGAGCGAATGGAGCATTTTTTTGAGAAGGGGTTTATTCTGGCAAATGCCGAGAGCATAAGCGGAAGCACCGGTAAAAGGAATGCCGAGCAATTCCAAGGCGCAAGCAATAAAAAACTCTCCTTCAGAGCAGTTAAGGTAACCTTCGCACAAATTGACAATGACATCGCAGGGATTTTGCGCCAATCGGGAAAATAAGCGCTTCCAACCTTTATGCACAGGAAAGAATTTGACGGAATGCCCGAGGTGCTCCAGAATTTCTGATATAAATTCCACAGATTCCTGAATCGCCTTTGCTTCCGAAGCGACGCAGGAAGGGGAGATATTATAGAGAATTCCGCAGCGCAAACGCTGAAGTGCGGGAATATCTTTGTAGCGCCTCATCCACAATCCTCCCGATGAAAGAAGTGAAATCTAATCCGCTGGAGCGGGCAATCATTGGAAGGTCACTATGAACAGGATTGAGCCCAGCAAGAGGATTGATTTCCAGTAGGTGCGGGATGCCTTCAGAATTGAAGCGAAAATCCAGCCGTGCGGCATCCCGGCACTCAGCCACGTTGTATGCACGCAGGGCATATTTTCGCAGCAGTTGCTCTTCGCGGCGAGTCAGAGATGGGGAGAAATCGTAATGAATTTCCTTCCGCCAATTACGTTTTCGCTCCAGACTGTACAGGAAAGGCGATGGAGAAGGTTTCTGAGGGCGAATTTCCATCCATCCCAGAACGCGGGCATTCTCGCCATTACCGAGCAGAGCCACAGTAATTTCCCTGCCCGGTAGAAATTCTTCCACGAGAACGGGCTGGCGATAATCATTCCAGAGTCGTGCCACTTCTTGCTCCAATTCTTTTCGGGAATGGCAGAGGGAACGAGCGCGAATTCCCATACTGGAACCTTCCGCGTAAGGTTTTGCGATGAGGGGAAAAGGAACAGGTAGAAAAGCGGGCAGGGCAGGACCACGGCATAAAAATCCCTTCGGAACCGGGATGCCGGAACTTTTCATCACCAGTTTGGTGTGATATTTATTCAGGCAAAGCGCCAGCGTTCGCGCAGAAGAAAAGGTGTAAGGAACCCCTGCCAGTTCACAAATCGCTGGAATATGGCTTTCCCGGGCGAGGCTACCCCTTCCTTCGGCAATGTTAAAGACCAAGTCAACCGGTTTGCGCTGGATACGGAAAAGGAATTCTCTGCCTGCGCCGAAGCGGGCTGTTTTCCATCCGTTAGAGCGCAGAGCATTTTCAATGGCATCAATGGTGAACGCTTCATCGTATTCTTCCAGCCAATCTTCCGGGGCTTGCGGAGGTTCAGAATAATCGCTTTTCAGGTTGTAAGCAAGGGCTATTTCCATTTTTTCTCCTCTGGATTCTGGGCGAGCGGAAAGGATTCAAAGTGTTCTGGTCAGTATAAAAAAGTTCAGAAACTCCGAGGGAGAAAGAGTGCTGGCGGAGCATTTTTTCGCTGGGAAGCACAGGGTAATATTTGACGATCAAGCCCTCATAATTGCGCAAGATAATGGAATCCTCGCTGGCGGATAGCAGATAATTGGGCATAAGAGGGATTTTCCCGCCGCCACCGGGTGCATCAAGGACATAAGTGGGAATGGCAAGGCCGGAAATATGCCCGCGCAGGCCTTCCAGCAGTTCAATGCCTTTCCAGACCGAAGTGCGGAAATGCGCCGTGCCACGCACAGGGTCGCAGTGGAATAAATAATACGGACGAACGCGAATCCGCAGTAATCCGAGCAGAAGGGCTTTCATCGTTTCCAGATGGTCATTAACCCCTTTCAATAACACTGCCTGATTGTTGACTGGCACTCCTGCACGCAGCAGATTTCGGACAGCGCGCTCGCATTCTTTCACAATTTCCCGAGGATGATTGAAATGCGTATTGCACCAGATAGGACCGAAACGCTCCAGAATCCGAAGCAAATCCTCATCATACAATCTCTGGGGCAAGGTAACGGGAACGCGACTGCCCAAGCGGATAATCTCAATATTGGGAAGGGCGCGGAGTTTCTTCAAAACCTCCTCCAGACGGGAATTAGTGAAAGTCAGCGGGTCTCCTCCAGAAAGAATCACTTCGCGGATTTTTTTGTGGGTTCGCAGGTAATCCAGCATCGGTTCAAGGGGGTATGCTTTTTTTGCCGGTATATCCTCCCGAAACAAGCGTTTTCTTGTGCAATGCCGACAATAAGTAGAACAGAAATCGGTTAATACCATCAATACCCGGTCAGGGTATCGGTGGGTCAAGCCGGGAACCGGAGCATCCACATCTTCATCCAGAGGGTCTTCCGCAAGTTCTTTGCCAATGGAAATTTCCTCTTCTTGCGGAATGGATTGAAGGCGGATAGGGTCCATCGGGTCTTCCGGGTCAATCAGGGAAAGATAATGTGGAGAAATAAATATCGGATAAATTTCCGCAACCCGCTGAGCGGTTCGTTTCTCTTTATCGGTTAGTGGAAGAATTTTTTCGAGGCTTTCTACCGAGCGGATAGCATTTTTCAACTGCCATTTCCAATCATTCCATTCCTCTTCGCTGATGGTTTCCCAAGCCGGCAGCCTCCGGGTATAAGAAGAAGGGAGTAACCCCACCCCCGGCGCATCTTCCTTCACCTTTTCTTTCATTCACCTCTTCCCCTCCTATCTCAATTATTATTCTCTCCCTTTTTGAGAAAAAAGTCAAGAGATTTTTTCGCTACCCCAAGCCTTGAATTAAAGAATTTGCGTTCGGAACCATAAAAATTCCCAATCCCCTTTTTGAACGGGAATTGGAGCGTTTAAAATGTGGAAGGGTATTCTATGCTATAATAGATATAGCGGAAGATAGAAATTTATGACTTATTGGGGTATAAGGTATTAAAGGGAGATGATGGGGATGAAGCGGAGAGAAGAGGAAAAATTGGTGCGCCGTTTGCGCTTGATTGAAGGGCAGGTGCGGGGGGTGATTCGCCTGCTCACTGAGGATAGGTCGCCGGTGGAAATTCTCACCCAGATTTCTTCCATCCAGGAAGCGCTGAGAAGTGTGTGCAGATTTGTGATGAAGGATTACCTCGGTTCAACGGCTTATCAGGTGGTGCGTTCCAAAAATGCGGAAATGCGAAACCGGTTGGTGGAGGATTTTCTTTCCACTTTACTGAAATTCACCCGCTAATCTTCCCAGAAAAACGAATACGGCATCAGTCCAAAACGGGTTCGGATATATGCTGTGCCCCGCACCCTCCAGGCTTTCCGCGCTCTGGTTAATGCCGTGAGTTTTGTTTCTCCCAGACCTCCGAGAGAAGCGTAGACTTCCAGAGCCATCCGCCTACTTCTATTGGAAGGTATGAGAATAGGTTTTTCCACCTTTTGGCTACCTAAATATATTTCTCCGGCAAAAACCTGCACATTCAAAGAATCCATACGCAGAGGATAATTATGTGGGTTGTGGATTTCCCACTCTAAAAGAAGGGTAACGAAACCCGATTCGTGCCCCCAATCTTTTATCTGAATTTCTTTGACCGCTATCACCAGCCGATGCCGAAGATATCCAAGATAAATTGTTCCTCCCGCAGTTAGGATAATTGAAAATACGAAAATACTGGATAAAATATTGCGGACTCTCACACCATATATAATTGTAAATGGGTGAGAGAAATGAAAGCATGGAAATGGGTGGCATTTGGCTTATTGGTTATGATGGTAGCGGGGTGTGGAGGAGGAGATGGGGCTGGTCCAGTGCAACCCCGCGCCGCGGGAACAGTTTTTCTGACTCCGAGTTCTGCCGGTCCGCTTTCTCCCGGGCAGAATTTTCTGGTGAAAATTTCCGTCGACCGGATTCCGGGCGTTTTCCAGGCTTCTCTCCGTCTGCGATATGATGCTTCTGCTTTGAACCTGGCGAATTTTCAGCCCGGAGGTTTTCTGGGAAAATCCTCTGACCCACCCCAATGTGTGGGCCTTTTAACTGCGTTTAAGGCGATTCCTGCCCGAAACCAGGCTATTCTGATGCTTTCCCGCAAAGGCAGGGGTTGTGGAAGCACCGACCAGGTCTCCGGCGAGTTGGGTGTGCTCACCTTTACCGCTGTCAGAGGGATTACTGACACCACAAACCTGGTTTCTTTCCTCTCAGACTCCCGCTGGATTCAGTTTCGGAATGCAGAGGGAAAAAGGTTTGAGGTAGGTCAAATCAACCCAGCCACCGTCCAACTTCAACTTTTTTCTGAATAAGTCTGATTTTAATATTCAAAAACTGGATTTTTTGGGGAAAGGTCTGATTGTATTTGCGGGGATGGGAAATGTTCTTCCATCAGTGAAGAAAGGATAGCAGATGCAACCCAGCAGGCAGAGCGGAATTCAAATAATTCTCGGTCCAGGCGAAAGCGGCAATAATCTTCTGCTTCTCCCCGGAGCCGAAGAATTTCGGTCAGCGCCGAGGGAATCAGAGCAGGGTCTACACAAAGGCTGGCATATTCCCACATCACTGTTTTCAACCTGAGCCACTTTTCTGAAGAGAAACCCGAAGGCAGAGGGCGGTCCAGCTCACAAAGGCACTGCTCAGGGTGGAAATCGGGAATGGAAGAAAAAGACCGCGCCGCATCCTCGCCAGCTCGTAAACCCCAGACCAGTCCTTCAAGCAGAGAAATTGAAGCAAGCCTGTCCCATCCATGTACACCCGTCCAGGAGCATTCTCCCACGGCGTAAAGATTCCGCAGTCTCGTTCTTCCCCATTCATCCACCTCAATGCCTCCACAGAAAAAGTGCTGAGCAGGGGAAACAGGGATGCGGTCCTGTTTTTCCACCTGAAATCCTTCCCTGCGGAGCATTTCCGAGATGAAAGGGAAGCGCAGGTTGAATGCTAATTTTTCCTTGACAGGGCGAATGTTGAGGAATACCTTTCCGGAGCGGCGAATTTCCTCAAAAATTGCCCTGGCAACAATCCTTCTTGGCGCTAAATCCCCGTGTTCCGGGTCATATTTTTCCATAAATGCTTCTCCGGAAGCATTTTCCAGAAAAGCGCCCTCACCGCGGACGGATTCGGTGATGAGCGTGGGCAGTCCAGAAGCACCAAAAAATACCGTGGGATGAAATTGCACGAATCGGGCAAAGGAAATGGGAACCGACCACCTTGCAGTAAGGGCAATTCCATCTCCGCAACTTCCAGGCGGATTGGTGGAATACCGGTAAATATCGCCGATTCCGCCTGTGGCGAGGATGACTTTCCCTGCGAGCAGAGCCAAATCATTCCCGTCCTTAAGCAATCGCACGCCGAGGCATTCGTTGTCCTGCACTATCAGGTCATACACATACGCATTCTTCCAGAGACGGACCTGCCGATTTGCTCTCAGAATTTGTATCATTTTCTGCTCTATGGCGCTCCCCGTTTCATCACCCCGGTGGAGAATTCTTCTGCGGCTGTGACCTGATTCCAGCGCAAAATCAAACGAACCATCGGGAAGAGTGTCAAAAGGAATTTTCAGCCGACGAATCAACACTTCCTCCACCGCTTTTTCGCCTTCCCGAACCAATAATTCCACCCGCTGTGGTATAGCAAAACCTCCTCCTACGCGGAGAATGTCCTCGACGAGGTACTTTTCGGATTCTTCTAATCCAGAGTAGGCGATTCCTCCCTGAGCGAATCGGGTGGAACCGCTTGCTCCTTCCACCTGTTTGGAAAGGATGAGCACACTTCTTCCTGCATCGGCTGCGGATAAAGCCGCCGCCGAGCCGGATATTCCCGTCCCTACAATTACTACCTCTTCGTGCTTTACCTCCATTCCTTCCTCCCTCTTCATTATCTCAAGAAATCCTGAAAGAACTCCCGACATATTGCTCAAGAGAACATTTCCTCCCCAGCAAAGGCTTGTAAAAAGCCAGAGAAATGCAGAACCGGAAATATAAAGGGGATATAATTTTTACCGGGGGGTAAAAAATGAAAGGGGAAAATTTAGCACTTTTGATTTTGCGGGTGATGCTTGCCGTTACTTTTCTATATCACGGCGTACCCAAACTTTTTGGAGGAATCTCTCGGTTTAGTGAAATGCTCGGCGGTATGGGCCTCTTCGCGCCTGAGTTCTTTGCCTGGGTGGTAGCCATTGTGGAAGCTGGAGGGGGGCTCTTACTTTTGTTCGGTCTCTGGGTTCGTTTGGTATCCATCCCGCTGGTGGTCAATATGCTTGCAGCAATTTACCTGGTGCACTTCAAAAATGGATTTGACTTTGGGAAAGGGGGATATGAAGCAAATCTCTGGGTGATTGCGATGCTTCTGGCACTTGTCCTGCAGGGGGCAGGAAATTATTCTCTCCAAGCCGTTTTGAAGAAGAAACCTGCCAGTTAATCCTTTTCGCCAGGAAGCATTCCCGGCATCGCTCCCATTAATTCCCCTAATGAGCCAAGAACCTGTTGAACTAAAGTGGTAAGTTTTCGTTCTTCATAATCTTTCGGAACCGAGAATGTTGCGGGGGGGATATCCATTTTCTGATACTTGCTTACCATGGCTTGGAAGATTTTAGCCTCTTTCTGGGTGATTTCTCGCGCGATAATCCCAAAGGGCACGCCCTTGATTTTTTCCAGAATCCCTGTCCATTTTTCCATAAGGTCGTATCCGCCAGGGATTTCCTCCACTTGGGGGACAGGAAGTGAAAGACTCTTCAACCACTTTTCTGCAAATTTCTGCAGTTTCTCCGAGACGGAAACAAAAGATTTCTGCAGGTCAGTATAAGTAATCTCTGGGCAGAACCAAATCGCTGTTTCCTGTATCTTGTCCTTCTCTTGCACCGTTATGATTATCCCTTGGGTTTTGCATCCGGCAATGGTTTGTTCTCCTTCTATCACATCCACTTTCACCTTTTCTTTGCTTTCCTTTACCTTACTTGTGGCAGAATCCTTCATTTCCGGTGTGGCGGGGAACATTTTTGCAATTTCCTGGAACTGAGTGAAAAATGACTCCAGCACCTGTAAAAATTCATCCACAGTTCCTGTGAGAGTCACTTTTTTCTCCTTGCCTTTTTCTTCACCCTGAGGTTTTTCCAGATATCCAAAGGCATACCATTCCTTCTCTCCAATCCAGAGCATCCAGGGGGTTTCTTCAGGTCCGATTTTGATTTTGAAAGCCGTTTTTTCCAGCCAGAAGTCTACGGGCACTTTTTCCGGAACAGGTTCCGATTCTTTTACGGAATCTGCTTTCTCTTTTTTGGACTCCGTTGGAGGGACCTGAATCTCCCATTGGAGGTACCAACCTGCCATCCCCAGCCGAGCACTGAACAGTATCAAAGCAAATGCCATCATCCATCGTTTCATTCTTGCATCACCCCCATGATTTTACCCTTTTTCTCGTTTATGCATTCTTGATATAATCCGAAACTAAGCATTGCAGCTAAAGAAACGAATATGGCACTGAGAAAAAGGCTCACACCGGCATAAATCATTGTTGTGGTGAGTTGGAACTTTTCCGGTTGGAATGTTGAAAGGAGTGACGCTGGAAGCGATAGGACAATAACCGCCAAAAAAATTGTTAGAGCAGCGCCATAGCGGGAGAGAACGGATTGCAGGATAATCTGAAGACAGCGAAATATTGCCGACATCCCGCCTTTGGCTTCCACCACAATCACAGGGTAAAGAAGGAGTAGAGGAGGAGCTAAGAGAAAAAAAACAAAAAGTAACGCAATCAGGAATATATAGAAGAGTAAGAGACCGAATACTGGGGCCCTGAAGGCGAAAATGAGTGCGGCGGGGAGAACAGCCAGCAGAAAAAATCCCAACAAGAAGAACACTGCCATAGCGAAAAGGACGATGTTGGTCCACATGATTTTCCAGTATACAGACAAAGCCCGGGTTAATGCCTCTTGAACTGCCACTTCTTCCCCGGTAAAAGCCATCTGAGCAGCCCGATACACTCCTCCAAACGCAAACGGAGCCCAGAAAAACAGGAAAAGGAAAACTAAAAGAATTCCTGGGACCCACGGTCCCATACCTGGATCTGGTATAGGTTCTCTGAAAAATTGAGACCTTTCCGGAGTTATGAGGTATTGGAAAATCAGGCTCGGAAAAGTTGCGAAAATTGCGAGGAGTAAAAGGGGAAGAAAGAATTTCCACCATAAGGAAAATGAGCGGGAAAAAATTCTGCTTACGCTCATAGCCTGGGGTGATATTTCTGAAATACTTCTTTCAGATAATCAAAAGTTAGGTGGGTATAGATTTGCGTGGTAGAGATGCGCTGATGCCCGAGCAGGATTTGAATCATTCTCAAAGAAGCGCCAGCGTTCAGAAGATGGGTGGCAAAGGAATGGCGGAGAGAATGTGGGGTGACGGGGAAAGGGATGCCATTTTTTTTCGCATAAAATTGGAGGCGCATTTGAATCCAGCGGGCAGACAAAGGTTTTCCCCGGCGATTTTTCCACAGACCGTCTTCCAGAGACCAGCCTTTTTCATTTTGAATCTGCTGGATATAATGCATCAACCATTTTTTTGCTTCCAAGCCAAAAGGGACGAGGCGCACCTTCCCTCCTTTGCCCCGAACTCGGACAAGCATTCGGGAAAAGAAGAAATCCGAGCGCTGCAACATCACAAGTTCTCCCACGCGCAAGCCTGAAGCATAAAGCAATTCAACGATTGCCCGGTCGCGAAAGCCCTGCCAGTTTTTGAGGGGAATACCAGACAGTAAGCGTTCCATATCGGCGATGCTGAGGAATTTTGGAAGCGTTTGCGGTTTCTTCGGTTTGCTCACTGTGGGAATGGGATTATCCGCCCGCATTTTTTTCTTCTGCAGATACTCAAAGAAAGCAGACAAAGCAGAAAGTTTTCGCAAAATGCTGGAAGAAAGATATTCGCGATAAAGCGACTCAGAAAGGTATCTGCGGATTTCATATAATCCCGCCCGCTGATAGGGAATCTCCTGCTCTTCACACCAGGAAAGAAAATGCTGAACATCTTGGATATATGCATCCACGGTATGAATGCTTCTCTGCAGAGAAAAGGCAAGGTAATTGCGGAATGCGGATAAAACCGACAAAATCACTCTTCTACCTTCTCAAACTTTTCTATGATTTTTTCGGAGTATAAAATGGTCAATCCTGCTGTGAAAACGAAATCTGTGCCCTTTGCGGGGACGAACTCAGAAGAAACTCCCCCGACCTGCAAGAATAGGGGATATTTTTCCGTGGGTTGCCACTGCAGAGCGAGATGATGGGCAAACCTGCGGCTAACCCGTGAAGTCCCAGCGAACTCATACAGAATTTTCAAATCGGGGTAAAGGTCATAATCTATGGAAGCGAACGGAGCAACCGTTTTTTTGTCGTGTTCATCGTCCAACCACATTCCACCCACATGGATGGTTCCAAAAAGGTATGGGATAGAAGCCACCACATAAGCCAGCGGGTCCTGGTCGGATTCCGGCCTACCTCCTCCGCTCCGTATGGTCCAAGCACCTCCCGTGGACACGGTAAACTGAGTCCTTCGGTCAGAATACAGGCGATATTTGAGTGAGAAAGAGTGCATATCCTCATCCTTCCAAGAAATAATTCCCCACCCGACCTCCAGATTTCTTGCCACACCTGCAACCAAGCCCCCGCCTATCAGGTCATCTCCCACCTCTGGCCAATCCAAAAATCGAACGCCAAAGGAAAAATCTTTTACTGCTTGAATGGAACTCGTGGGAGTGAGAAAGTACCCCGTTTCCCCAAATGGGTCAAATCCCCAGGCGCGAGTTCCCATCACAACGACCAATCCTGCCACAATCCAGAATTTTCTCCGCATCTGCATCATCCTCCTTTTCCACACAGAATCTATTTTATCATTTCTTTTTTCCACAAAATGCCTCGCTCAATTCGCCTCCGTTTTTCTTCTTCGTAAAAAGTCCGAAACCAGGAGGAAAAGCCCAGACCCACTGCTTCGGAAATCAGATGGCTTCCACCCGCGCTCATCAAAGGCAAGGGAATCCCCGTCGTGGGAATTAAACCCAGACTTACGAGGATGTGCATCTGGGCTTGGGAGAAAAAGATTGCAGAATAAGCGAGCAAAAAATAGGTTGCCCGGGCTTCTCCACTTTCTATCCCCATTCGCCACATTCGGACGAATAAGATAAAAAACAGCATGATGATAAGCGAAGCAACAATGAAGCCATATACCCCGCTGAGTACAGAGAAAAAGAAATCATTTCTTCTGCCGGGAAGGAAGGAAATAATTCGGCGTGATTGGTCATTCCACCCCATTCCGGTCCAGCCTCCTGCACCAATCAGTACTTTGGACTGTAGCACTTGATATCCTTTACCCAGCGGGTCTTTGAGCGGATTCAGGAAGGTGGATACCCGCTCCCTCTGATATGGTTTCAATCCGAGCCATAAAAAGGGAATCGTAATGGCAAGCAATATCAGCATCACGAGAAGATGTTTCCATCGCAGGCGGGGATACCCGGGAAGCAGAGCGGCAGCGCCAATTAAGTAGAGCACCGAAGTGCCCAGGTCCGGTTCCAAAAAAACCAGAAAAAAGGGAACGAAAGCAAACGCCCCGACCAGAAAGAAAAAAAACACAGGAATTTGCTTCTGTTCCCATCGCGCCGCAAAATGGGCGATGACGAAAGCATAAAAGGGCTTGAGTATTTCCGAGGGCTGAAACTGAACGATTCCCAGGTCTATCCACCGCTTCCCGCCTCTACCGGTTCCGATGAATAATACGGCAATGAGCGCATGGAATGAAGCGATAAAACCGCTCACTCCAATGGTGCTGACCTGCCCCTCCTTCAAGTAGTGAATGGATATGAATGCGATAATTGCCAGCAGAAGCCAGAGTAACTGGTTGCGAACCAGACTGCTCCACTTCCCATCCATCAAGTAAAGATTCATCCATCCAAACACCAAAAGTATGCCTGCGGGAAAGAAAATATATGGGTCTGGTTTCTGAATCACCGGGCTTTTTGCTGGAATGCTTGGATGATAGAGAAAAATTTCTCAGAGTTTGCGCTGGCTGCGCCCACAAGAACTCCAGAAATTCCTTCTAAATTTACATAGGCTCCCACGGTGTTTCCATCAACGCTTCCACCGTAAAGAATCGGAGGATTTTTACTGGGGTTTTCTATCAAACCGTTCCAGGTATGAAGAATCACCTGAACCATATAGGAAACTTGTTCCGGCTCTGCGTTTTTGCCCGTGCCAATCGCCCATACCGGTTCATAAGCAATCAGGATTCGCTCCAATTTCTGAGCGGTTAAGCCACTCAAAGCGGTTACGAGTTGCGACTGAACTTTTTCGACAAATCGACCGTTCTCCCTGTCTTCCAAATTCTCCCCTACACAGAGAATAGGAGTCATCCCGGTAGAAAGAATCGCAGAAAGTTTGGCAGCGACCTGTTCCTCCGTTTCGGAAAACAGAATTCTTCTTTCAGAATGGCCAGCCAGACAGTAAGAGCAACCTAATTGTTCCAGAAGTTGGGGCGAAACTTCCCCCGTATAAGCGCCCGATGGATAAAGGGAGCAGGTTTGCGCGCCGTACAGAAAAGGCAGATGCGCACGAGAAGCATAAAACCAGCCGAGCAAAGGAGTGGGGGGGAGCAGGACAATCTGGTTCTTCAGAAATGTTTCCGGCAATTTTTCCCACAGGCTATCGGAGATAAACTCCTCGCAACTCCGCAGGTCCACATACGTTTTCCAATTGCCTACTATGAGCGGGGAAACCATATTGAGCTCAATGCTGTTTCAATGCTTCAATACCCGGCAAAGTTTGCCCTGCAAGAAAGGCAAGAGAGGCTCCCCCACCTAACGAGACAAAATCAAAAGCCTGCAACGCATCGCACTGTTTGATGAAAACGAGCGTATCCCCACCTCCACCGTAGCGTCGCCCGGTATATTTTTCTTTCACCCAGTCCACCAACTTCCGCGTTCCTGCCTGGAATTGTTGTTCTTCAAACATTCCCATTGGACCTGCCCAGAAAATTCCGCTGGTTTTTTGCAAAACATCAATGAATTTCTGAACGGTCGCCGCTCCGATATCGCATATCTCCCCTTCTGGCAGGATTTCGTATATAGACGCGGTGGATATTTCGCCTTTCCTTCTTATCACCACATCTTCGGGAAGTATAATTCGGTCGTCGTATCTCTTCATCAGGTCTTCTGCATCCGGTAAACTTTTCTCTTCGTAAAAGGAAGCGCCGATATCGTAGCCCTTTGCTTTCAAAAAGGTATTTGCCATTCCACCCCCCATAAGCACGAAATCTACTTTCTCCAGTAAAAAAGGCAGATATGGGATTTTTGTGGAGGCTTTTTTCCCGCCAAAAATGAGGGCAAAAGGGCGGGTCATATTTTTCCTGAGCGCATCCAGAGTCATAAGTTCTTGCTGAAAAGCAAAACCAGCCACTGCGGGCAGGAATTTCGGTAACTGGACAATGGAAGTATGCGCACGGTGGCATACGCTGAATGCATCATTCACATACAGGTCCAGACCGTTTTTCCATTCGCGGGCAAGGGTTTCATCATTTTCCTCCTCTCTCGGGTCAAATCGGATATTTTCTAATAGATAAATTTCTTTCTCAGATTGAAAAAGTTGGCTCAGTTGGGGATGTGAGACAAAGTCAAAAAGTATCACAGGGTTAGATAAAGTCTGACAAAGAGCTTTCGCCACAATGTGGAGGCGAAATTCGTCTTTCCATTCACCTCCAGGTCTTCCCAGATGAGTCCCGATGAGTATCTTCGCATGAAGCTGTTGTAAATTTCTTATCGTTGCCTGCGCCCGTTGTAATCGCGTAATATCAATGATTTCTTGACCCCGAATGGGCAAGTTTAAGTCCAGACGAAGAAAAACCTTTGCACCCGGCTTCAGCTCATATTCATTCAAATAGCGGATACTCAAACCAGCCCCTCCTGCCGACCTAACCAGATAACAAGGTCTGCCAGGTGCGTGGCATAACCCCATTCGTTGTCATACCATGCAAGCACTTTGACGAGATTTCCTCTGGTCATAGTGGATAATCCATCCACAATTGCCGAATGGGGATTTTTCCGAAAATCCACCGAAACTAAAGGCTCAAAAATGATGTCCAGAATTCCACGAAGTTTTCCAGCCGCCTCCTCGGTGAACGCCTGATTCACTTCGTTTTCGGAAACCGGTCTGCGGACCCAGGCTACCATATCCAGTAAAGAAACAGTGGAAACCGGTACACGAAGGGCAACACCGTGCATTTTGCCTTTTAGTTCAGGGATGACTTGATGAATGGCTTTTGCCGCTCCTGTGGTAGTGGGAATGATGGATACCGCTGCCGCTCGGCTACGCCGCAAATCTGAATGCGGTAAGTCTAAAAGCCTCTGGTCGTTGGTATAAGCATGGGCTGTACTCATCAGCCCGTAGTCTATACCAAATCGCTCATGCAATACTTTTGCCACGGTAGCCAGACAGTGGGTAGTGCAGGAGGCGTTGGAAATGATGAAATGCTTTTCCGGGTCAAAAATGGCTTCGTTGATGCCGACAATGAGCGTAGCATCTGCATCATCCGAAGGAGCAGAGATGATTACCCTTTTCGCTCCATTTTTGCGATGAACTTCAGCAAGCGATTTCTTTGTGAATAATCCAGAGCATTCCAGCACATAGTCCACTCCGATTTCTGCCCAGGGTAATTTTGCGGGGTCTTTTTGACTGAACACAGGATACTCTCTGCCCTCCACAATGAGCCGGTCATTTTCCGATTTCACCTTTCCCGGGAAAATCCCGTAATTGGAATCATATTTGAGCAAATGCGCTAAAATGGCGGAATCTGTGATATCATTGATGGCGACAATATTTATGGGTTCGGTGCGGAACATCAGGCTGGTGAATACCTGCCTTCCGATGCGACCGAAGCCGTTGATGGCTAAGCGAAGCGCCATATTCATATCCCCCCCGAAGTTCCCTTTTTGGTGATTTCCACGGTTTCCATAATTACCTGAGCCAGCATAGCCGGATTATGATGGGCATATTCCGAGCGAATGTCCACCATATCCCGAATGACCGGTCGAATCCCCATTTTCATCAAACTGAGCACATCATATTCAACCGGATACGCTCTCTCCTCGGCATATTTTTTCTTCAAGCGCACAGGGACGAATCGGTTGAGGATGATATAGTCAATGTGGTCAATATATTTGAGCAATGCCCGGATATGGTCTTGAGCGGTGAAGCCATCTGTTTCGCCAGGTTGAGTCATTATATTGCAGATGTAGATTTTTTTTGCCCGAGAAAGATTGATTGCTTCACTTATTCCGTCCAGAAGAAGGTTCGGAATGATGCTGGTATAAAGGGAACCAGGACCAATCAGGATATAATCGGCTTCTTCGATGGCGCGAATCGCCTGGGGATTGGCAGACATTCTGGTTTCCAGAGTGAGTTCAACTAATCGTTTGCCCGCTCGGGGGATAGAGGATTCTCCACGAATAATGCTTCCATCCGCCATCTGGGCGACTAAAACCACCGGCTCAAGGGCGGAAGGCAAAACTTTGCCCCGGATGGCAAGCACTTTGGAAAGTTCTTCCACCGCTTTATCAAAGGAACCCACCACGCGAGTCATTGCGGCTAAAAAGATATTGCCCACGGCATGCCCGCGCAATTCATCGCCATCGGTGAACCGATATTGAAACAAATCTTCCAGCAAAGGCTCCGCTTCCGCCAGCGCCACCAGACAATTTCGGATATCTCCTGGTGGAATAATGCCTAAATCCCTGCGAAATCTTCCGGAACTGCCCCCATCATCCGCCACGGTGACCACTGCGGTTAAATTATTCGTATACCTTTTCAGCCCTCTGAGCAGGTTATGCAGACCGGTTCCCCCGCCGATGGCTGCGAATCTCGGACCCCGGCTCAAATATCGGTGCGTATACACGATTTCTACGATTTCATCTTCTTTACGGGGAATCACCACAGACAGAAGCGAAATATTCAATTTTCTCAAGCCGACACTCACCATAATCAGCCCCACAATGATGAGCGGGACTGCCCAGAACACCGAAATGTGAGAAACCCATGGATACAGGGGAAGATGTACTCCAATCACCACTGCACCCAGAGAAAATAACACAACACCTCCCATCAGCAGGGAAATCCATCTTTTTACCTGCATCCCCGGATATAACCATTTGAGATACTTCAGATATCTCAGAAGCCAGTTCATTCCTATTCCGAATATACTATACTTCACTACTTCACTAAGGCAGTTTTTTCAATCCTGAAAATCGGGTGGCAAGGAAGGGATTTTTGGTAATCTCCAGTTTGTCCTGATATAATAATGTCAGACAGCGGGATGGGTGACCGGGAATCCTGTGAGAAGCAGGAGCGGCTCCCGCCACCGTAACCGGGGACGAAACCGGGAAAGCCACTGTCCGGCAGGGTCGGAATGTTTCGGCTCACCGGGCGGGAAGGTCCGGGAGTAGGATGAGCCGGAAGCCGGGAGACCGGCCCATCCTGATAAAGTTGCGGGAGGCGATTCTTTATGGGTAAAAGGGGGTACATGCTGTTCTGGGGAATGGGGATTTTATTCCTTTCTTCCTGCCAGTTCGGTGGAAATCTCCCGATTACACTGATTCCGAAGGGGGATTTCCTTTTCATAGTTACTACGGATTTTTCCTCTGGTAGTTTTGCGGTTTATGCCCAACAGCAGGGATTGATGAGCACTGGTTATTCTCCTATTCATTCCGACGCCACCGCCGTTTTTCACAGCGGGAAAATTTTCGTCTTAAATCGCTTCGGCGCTGACAATCTGCAGATTCTGGAGCCGCAGAATCAATTTCAAACAATAAGGCAAATGTCCACGAATACTCCGCCCGGATGTGCTCAGTTTTCCAATCCTTATGACTTGGATTTCTTCAGAGAGGATGAAGCAGTGCTATCCCGGTATGGGTGCAAATCTGCGCTGATTGTTAAACCGTTCACCGCTGAAATCACTGGAGAAATAGACCTTTCAGAATATGCGGATTCTGACGGGATTCCTGAGATGGCATACGGTTTTGTATATCGTTCCACCTATTTTCTTTCCCTGCAGAAATTGACCGAATTCCAGCCTGTGAATGTTTCTACCCTGTTGATGATGGATTTGAATGAAGGAAGAATATCGGGTGAAATTCCGCTTGTAGGGAAAAACCCAGTCACGGAGTGGGTGGAATACTTGCCGGGGAAATTTATTGGCGCAGTCACAGGAAAATTTTCTATCCCGGATGGTGGCGTTGAAGAGATAGATGCTGAGCAAAAAAGGAGCCTGGGCATTATTTTAACGGAAGAGCAACTGGATGGGGAGGTTTCTGCCCTAACGGGATTCGGCGGCAACATTTATTTGGCAGTATCCGGTTTCGGCTGCAACGACTTTGACCCGCAAACACCTTGTGAATCTCACTTGCTCTCCTGGTCGCGGGCTCTGGGAATCAGGGAAATATTCCAGTCTCCTGCTCCTCTGGGGCATCTTGCGATTTCTGTGGACCGGACACTTTTATATGTTTCCGACCGTTCTTTGGCGGGAGGCTTGCGAATATTTCGCCTATCCGATGGAGAACAACTTTCTGTGACACCTCTGAATACCGGACTGCCTCCATACTGGTTAGTTCCTTTTCGTCTTCAGTGAGCGCGGGTTAATGATACCCGCTGAAAAAACCACCTGGACAAATAAAGGAGCGCCAGAACCCAAGTGAGGTTGTGGATGAGCAGAACTATCCAGGGGTAAATGCCCCAGGTTCCTTTATAAGAGTAGAAAACATAGTAAACAGGACTTGTGGGCAAAATCCGGGCAATCCATACGACTATGCGCCCCAATACACTTAAAACTTGAGGAACATCGGAGAAACCTTCAACAGGGAATGCTAACCACGCCGGATTAAAAGTGAAGTAAACCACACCGTGAACTATCAGATTGATGAGGGGATGGAGATACAGGATGCCCAGGAAAAAAATACTGGTGAAAAAGGTTAAAGAAATCAATAAAAAGGCGAAGTAGACCTTACCAGGTTGCTCAAAAAAATCATCATACTCAGCGGCAAGTTTATAAGTGAAGACAAGTCCCCAATAGAGGACTGACAAACTGCTCAAGGAAATTATCATCAGGGTAAGCCATTTTGCAAAAAGGTATTCAAAGCGCTCTACGGGCAAAGAAAGAATGGGAAGAATTCTCTTGGATTCAATTTCCATCCGCAAATCACTTGCAAAAGAGTAGGCAAAGAGGATATAAAAAGCAAAAAAAGTGAACGAAATGCCACTGAGCACCCAGTAGGTCAAAGAGCGTTCAGGCCACAACATATAGCACATAGAGGGAACAAGGAAAGCAAAGAGGAAAACACCGATGAAAGCGAGAATATGCCGACGAAAAAGCAGAAACTCGTATGCAATCAAATAGTAGAGGTTACTCCAGGATGCCCGCAAGTTCTGCTTCCTCCAGAAGGTCGGTCAAGGTTTTCGTGTCCCGTCGGCTTTCTTCTAACTTTGCTCCAGCTTGCAGGAAAATAGGGAGCCAACGGTCTTTTTCCTCGGAGGGGATGCGCAGGGTCACCGAGCCTTCTTCCTCGGCAACGAGCCATCCTGATGCACGCACTTCCCGAAGCATTTCCTCAGGAAACTGCAGAAACCGCAGGAGATGAAAATCACCAGAAAGTAATTCCTCCCTCTGAATTTCCCGGACAATTTTCCCCCGATGAAGAAGCAAAAACCGGTCACACACATCTTCTGCAACATCCAGAACATGAGAAGAGATGAGCATAGTCCGGGAACCACGAAATTCTCTTAATATATCGGTAAGGGTTTTTCTGCCCACAGGGTCCAGCGCCCAATCGGGTTCATCCAACAGGATTAAATCCGATGAGTGCGTTAAACAGAGGATGATTCCCACCCTGCGAAGAAGTCCTTTGGATAATGAACCGATGCGCTTATCCATATGTTCCCAGAAATGCAACCGGGTTGCCAAACTGTTCAACACTTCCTCCTGCCTGCCTGCATTTGGGTAAAAATGGCAGAGAGTAGAAAGATACTTTGACACGGTTAAATGCGGAGGTGCAAAAAAGAATTCCGGCAGATAGCCTATGGTTCGTTTTGCAAATGCACTGCCCGGAGGATGCCCCATCACCTGGACTTGCCCGGAAGAGGGAGGGAGAAATCCCATGAGGATATTGAGTAAAGTAGTTTTGCCTGCTCCATTGAGCCCGATAAGGGCAACACATTCTCGCTCCTCAATGGTCAAAGAAATTCCGGATAATGCAAGCCGGGAAATGGGATATACCTTTCGTAGGTTCTGAACCTCAACAACGGGATTCATCAGGTTTGTTTTCTTCCGAACACTTGATTGAGGTGTTCCTTGAGCGCATCTATATCTGAACCGATAATATCTAATTGAATTTTCCGCTGGGAGTCAATGACAAAGGTGCGGGGAATCCCCGTAACTTCATACTGTTTTTTGACCTGGTGTTCCTTGTCCCAGAGAATGAGCGCAGAAGTGGAATAATTTTGAAAATAATCTTCCACGGCTTTCCGGTTGCTATCTATGCTGACCACTATCAGGTGAAAGCCCATATTCTGATATTTCTGGTGCAAAAGAATCAACTCGGGCATTTCCTCTTTGCAGGGTCCGCACCAGGTAGCGAAGAAATTCACCACAGTAACCGTTTTCCCCTGAATTTCTCGGGAAAGGGGTGAGATTGTCCGGAAAGGTCAAATAGGGTAAAATCGGGCGCATCTTTACCCTCCAGGGAATTTCCGCCTGATGAGCCACATACATTAGCGAAGCGAGGTTTTTCGGCATACTTTTGGTGTATTTTCGGCATAGGTCCGTAAAATACCAGGTCTGCCAAAAGAAAAATTGCCACCGCTACTCCGAACTTTCTTTCGCTCCTCACTTTTTATCACCTCCTATGTGTTTTATGGGAAAAAGGAGAAAAACTTCTCTATGCCGCGAACTCTTCTTCCTCCTCTTCTTCCTCTTCTTCCCATTCCTCCTCTTCCCATTCTTCTTCCTCTTCTTGCAATAATTTCAGCCACCATTTGGCCATCTCCATCTCCTCCTTGCTTCAAAAGTATTATATATGGAAAATTTCACGGGAAAAGATTTTCGTAAAAGTATATCTCCACGCTTCCTTCTTCTTCTAAATCCCAGATAATTCTGGTCAGCGGAGTGGAAATGGCAGGGAAGAGGAGTTTAATGCTCGCCGCTACTCTGGGTCCCGGCCGAACTTCTAATGTTTTGAAATATTCCGGATTTTTGCTGAAAATCGCTTTGATTTCCGGGATTTTAAAGGGAAAGGGAATGTTTTGATAAGACTTTCCCTGAATATCATACGCAGTGAGAGAATTTTTGCTTACCGCAATCCGGTGGGTGGTGCGATTGACTACTTCTGCCAACCAGAGGTGATAGGTATGGATGAGAACAGGTTGTTTCACTTGGCTCAAATGTTCCATGTTCACTTCCACATTGCGTTTTCTGGAGTATCCGAAGCGCGGGCTGGGGAAGTCCGTTTTCCCTTTAATCGCCCGATATAATCGTATCAAACCTTGCAGAGCATCCCAGGAGCCTTCAAAGGTATACACATAGGAATATAAATTCAATGCTTCTCTCAATCCCCCCTGCGCCTCTACAATATCATCACCGGACTCCCAGAACTTCTTTTCTGCCTCTTGAGCCTTTTCCAGAAGGGTCAATAGTTCAGCCTCTTCTTCGGGAGGATAGAGCGTAACTGAACAGAGGAAGAACAAAGGGGCAATCAGATTCCATCTTTTCATTTGTTTTTCTCCTCCAGTCGGGCTAATTTCCGCATCAGAATTTCCTGAACCTTTTGCGGATTCAGACGCCCACGACTTTTTTTCATAATTAAGCCCATTAATGCCGTAGCCGCAGTTTTTTTTCCCCGTAAATAGGTTTCCACAATATCTTTCCCTTCTTTCAGGGATTCTTCCACCAATATCTGCAGATATTCCGGGTCATCTACCTGTTTCACACCCATTTTTTCTACCCAATGCTCCGGAGTTCCCCCCAATTTCCCCAACTGGATGAGAATTTCTTTCGCCGCCTTTCCCGTAATCTCTCCTCCTTCCAGCAAATTCAGTAAACCCGTCAAAGATTCGGGTGTGATTTTCAGGTTTTGCCAGCCTCCAGTATCATCTATTATACTCAGCAAATCAGAAGAAATCCAATTAGCGATGAGTTTTGGTTTGGGAAACTTTTCCACGCACTGCTCGAAAAATTGCATTACCTCCACACTACTGGAAAGGGTTTCGACCATCAAAGGCGATAAACCCCACTGATGAAGCCATTTTTTTCGTTTTTGCACGGGGAGTTCAGGCAGAGTTGGTAAGGGGGAAGACAGCGAAAGAAGCGGCAGGTCCGGGTCATAAAAATACCGATAATCTTCCTCAAATTCTTTGGAGCGCAGAGGATAGGTGAATCGCTTCTTTTCGTCAAAACCCAGGGTCTGTCGTTGCACCTTTTTCCCCTCTTTGAGCAGAGAAAATTGACGAGCAACTTCGTAAGCAAGCGCGCGTTCCACCGCGCGGAAAGAACCCAAATTCTTCAATTCCACTTTTGCTTCCTTCTTCCCATTCACTTCTACCGTGAGGTTTGGCTCGCAACGCATAGACCCTTCTTCCATATTGGCATCAGAAATTTTGAGTGTGCGCAGCAGTAGTCGCAATTCCTTCAAAAAAGAGAGTCCTTCCTCAATGGAATAGAAATCCGGTGCCGTTACAACCTCCACAAGCGGAATGCCTGACCGGTTGTAGTCCAGCAGGCTTTTGCCGGATATGTGAATCATTTTTGCTGTATCCTCTTCCAGTTGCACCCGCAAAATCCGACAACACGGAAATTTGCCTTTATGCCAGTATTCCATTTTTCCGTTGGATGCTATGGGCACTTGATACTGGCTGATCTGATACCCCTTGGGCAGGTCCGGATAAAAATAATTCTTTCGCGATTGATACGACTGCTCAGCAATGTTGCATTTTAGAGCGGAACTCAAAAGTAATACTGCCTCTTTTGCTTCCCGATTCATTACGGGCAGACTTCCCGGATAGCCAAGACATACCGGACAAATATGCACATTGGGTTCTGAGGTGAATTCTGCACTACAAGAGCAGAACAGTTTGCTTTTCGTTTTTAATTGAATGTGAACTTCAAAACCTATTTGAATGGAAATGGTTTCTTCCATACGATATGCAGAACCCTTCTGGTATGTGGACCGATTTTTACGCGCTCATCCAGCCGAAGCCCAACCAGCCAAACGATTTTTTCCTCATCCTCTATAATGCGGACAAAAGGCTTGACTGTGGCAGAAACGCGCGCATCGGTGAGAAATTTTTTCACCTTTTTTTCGCTTTTCCTCCCAAGAGGGATAAACCGGTCTCCCGCTCTCCAGAGGCGGATGTGCAGGGGCTTCTTGAGTTTTTCCTCGTCTATGTATGCCTCATGCGCAGAATTTGAGAAATGCAGGTTTGGGTGATAAGGCTGGATTTCCAGCAGGAATTCTTCTGTTTCCCCTGGAATGGGCAGAGTATGTTCGGGATATTGCAGAATGGGTGAAAACCAAATATAACCCCTGTCCCGAACAGCCACCCTATCCGGTGCAATCCTTATTTTTTTCCCCACCGGTGATTGGGTTAACTGCAAAAGGCGTCCAATCTTTGCCCCCGTGATTTCCCAACCTTTTTGCTGAAGAAAGAGACGGAGAAAACGACGCTGAAATGCAGGAGGCAATGGCAGAGGAACGGGAATTTTTTCCACCGAAGCAAACTCGGCAAAGTGCTCCCTTGCTTTTTGTTCCAGATAATCTGCATCTTCTCTCCAATAGCCTGCGGAACGAAGAAGGGCTTTCTGAAATCCCGGACGCAATTCCTGCAAAAATGGGATGAGTTGATGTCGGATTCGGTTTCTAAAAAAACGCAAATCACGGTTGGAAGGGTCTTCAAACCAGATAAGCCCGTGCTGGTGGGCATAATCTTCCACCTGTGCGCGAAAAATCTCAATGAGCGGGCGCAGAATTACTCCGCTCACCGGCGCTATGCCGCGCATCCCTTCCAGTTCCGCTCCTGTAAGCATTCTCATCAAAATCGTTTCCACCTGATCCGATGCGGTATGTGCGGTAGCAATCCACGCGCATTCCTTCCTTTTTCTCACTTCTTCTGCCCAGAAATATCTTCTTTCTCTGCCCATCTGCTCCAGCGATTTTTTTTGCGCCCGCGCCATTTCCCGAATGTTTTCCCCTTCCACAACAAGCGGGATGCCGAAAGTTTGGCAGAATGTGCGGGCAAATTCCTCCTGTTTTCCTGCATCTGCCCTCAATTGATGATTAAAATGAAACGCCGTAACCGGAATTTTTAGCGCGTGCAAAATGTGGAGAAGACTCACCGAGTCAATGCCACCGGAAAACATCAGCAAAACCCCTTCACCCCCCCTGCCCTTCGCTCTCTCCCGCATCCATTTTTGCACTTGTAGGCGTAAATTCAACGAGCCGAGCCCGGAATACGATGTGATAACTCCTGATAGGCTTCCCCTTCTCCTCCGTATTTTTGATATAATTCCAGCATTTTCCGCGCCTTTTTCCACTCCTTTTTTTGAATGTATATTTCCGTCAGCCATTGATAGGGCTCAGGCTGAACCCTGAGAATATTTGCCGCCGAAAGAAGCAAATTCTCCGCCTCAGAATAATTCCCTTTTTCAAAAAGCAGGACACCCAGATTGAGCATTGCCCCAGCGCTTCTGGGAAATTCTCTCAAAATTTCGCGGAAAATTTCTATCGCTTCGTCCTTCTTACCCAATGAGGTTTTAATTTCTCCCTGGGCAAAACGTGCTTCAACATAGAGCGGCGCAGCTTCAATTAACTTCTGAATGTATTTCTCCGCCTCCTCAAGTTTCCCCATTTCCGCCATGTCTTTGCAAGCGTGGAGATAATTTATGGAATTTAACGGCTCCTTTTCATTCTCCAGCGCCTGTACAATTTTTTCCGAAGCCTTCTGGAGATCACCCATTTTCTGGTATGCTTTCGCTTGAATTAACCGGGCGGAAGCGCTATCCGGAAAATAGCGAAGTGCTCGGTCCGCCCAGCGCAGATTGGTCTCCGGGGTTTCGCTATATGCATAACCGGTGCCCAGAAAAATGGAAATCATCTGGTTTCTTCGGTCCAGAGGCAATTTATCAAACTCCTCATCCGGAAGATTCAAATGTTTTTTGATGTCTTCAAACATGAGATAAGGGTCAATAATCACGGGTATGGAAGGCTTGGGGGATTCCGATTTAGAAGAGGTTTGCTTCACACAAGAAACCACGAAAAGAAGCAAAAGAAGAATTTTCCAATGGCTGTGCGGGGATTCGAACCCCGGACCACACGGGTATGAGCCGTACGCTCTGGCCACTGAGCTACACAGCCTCCAGTGCGGGGGTGGGATTCGAACCCACGACCTCCGGGTTATGAGCCCGATAAGCTAACCACTGCTCCACCCCGCATCTTCCATAAACATATTATAGCGAAATCGGGATGTCCTTCTGGATAAAAAGCAGGCTTCTTCCCACAATCAGATGGTTTGTGCATTGGAAAAACTTTATGGTATATTGAAATATTTGGATGGAAGAGTTGGGAATTGTAGCGGTTTTTTTGGTAGGTGGGATTCTAGCGGTAGGGTTTCTCTTCTTCGCCCAGTCGTTGATCAGCCCCAAAAAACCTTCGGTAACAAAACTTTCCCCCTATGAATGCGGAGCAGAACCTTTTGGAGATGCCCGAATCCGTTTCCACTCCAGATTTTACCTTTATGCTCTGCTCTTCATCGTTTTTGAGGTGGAAGTGGTATTTTTATTTCCTTGGGCGGAGGCATTTCGTAGAGGTGCGACGGGTGCGGGTGGTATTCCTATCCCCCTGTTTTTCGAAATGGTGGTGTTCGTTTTGATTTTGATGATTGGGTGGTTATTTGCCTTGAAAGAGGGGGTGTTGAAATGGGAATAAAAAGTACCTTGATAGAAGGGGTTTATGTGGCGAAACTGGAGCATCTGTTGAACTGGGGCCGGAGGTCCTCGCTCTGGCCCTTGACCCTTGGGCTTGCCTGCTGTGCGATTGAAATGATGGCGGCTGGGGCGTCGCACTACGATCTTGACCGGCTGGGAATGATTTTCCGAGCCTCTCCTCGCCAGGCAGATGTGATGATTGTCGCTGGAACGGTGACTTATAAAATGGCGCCAATGATTAAACGGCTGTATGAGCAGATGGCGGAGCCAAAGTATGTGATTGCTATGGGTGCCTGCTCTTCCAGCGGAGGTCCTTATCTGGATGTTTACGCAGTATTGAATGGCGTTGACCGAATTATTCCTGTGGATGTCTATGTTCCCGGCTGTGCTCCCAGGCCTGAAGCCCTGATTTATGGATTGACGCTCCTGCAAAAAAAGATTGATAAAGAGCGAAGATTAAAGATTGGCTAAAGAGCCATTGAACGAAAAGCAAACTGCTCAGCCAGTGGCAAAATTCTTCAATAAGGTGCAGGAACATTTTCCCCAATTTGTGGAGGAAATCGGGCAGATGAAGGATTTGCCGGTTCTGCGTATCAGCCGGGCTGGGGTGGAACCGGTGATGCGATTACTACGAAATGAACCGGAGTTGCAGATGGATTATCTGCGTTGCCTCGCCGCAGTAGATTGGAAGGATAAATTTGAAGTGTTGTATGTACTCCACTCTTTTCCCAACGCGCTCCAAATGTGCGTGCGGGTTTTTATTCCACGGGAGCATCCGTTAATTCCCTCGGTGTCTGCCATCTGGGGAGGAGCAAATTGGTTTGAACGGGAAGTCTTTGACCTTTTTGGTATTGAATTTGTAGGTCATCCGAATCTGGAAAGAATTCTGCTCCCTGAAGATTGGGTGGGCTATCCTCTTCGGAAAGAATATCCGATTGAAGGGCATTTGAAAGAGAAGCCCATTCGGTGGGATGACCTGTTTGCCCAACATAAAGAGGAGGAAAAAAAGGGATTATGGCAGGGTTAGAGCTGGTGAAAGAGCCGGGGCACGATTATTTCTGGCTCAATATGGGACCTCAGCATCCGAGTACTCACGGTGTTTTCCGCGTGCTTTTGAAATTGGAGGGCGAAGTGATTACAGAAGCCAAGCCGGTGATTGGCTATTTACATCGAGGAACGGAAAAGATTGCGGAGAATCGGACCTATTTTATGGTGGTGCCATATATGGACAGATTGGACTATGTGGCGGCGATGGGTTGCAATCTTGGTTTATGTGAAGCAGTGGAAAAAATGGCGGGTATTGAGGTCCCGCAAAGGGCGAAATATCTCCGCGTGATTGCTTGCGAGTTGAATCGCATTGCCAGTCACCTTGTCTGGCTCGGTACTTGGGGGCTGGACCTCGGAGTGCTCACACCCTTTCTTTATTGTTTCCGGGAGAGAGAGCGCGTAATTTACTTGCTGGAGATGATGAGCGGAGCGCGGCTGACCTATAATTACATCCAGTATGGAGGGGTGAGGGATGATATCATCCCCGAATTTGAGCCAGTGTGCAGGAAATTCCTGAAAGAATTTCCTGCGCATATAGATGAATACGAAGGATTATTGGGAGAAAATGAAATTTTCCGTTTGCGGACGAAGTATGTGGGGGTTTTGTCCAGAGAACTCGCCATCCAGTTCAGTTGCAGTGGTCCGGTTCTTCGGGGCTCGGGTGTGAATTGGGACTTGCGGAAAAATCAACCGTATTGCGCCTATTCAGAGTTTGATTTCGAAGTACCTGTGGGAGAAAACGGGGATTGCTATGACCGATATAAAGTCCGGATGGAGGAAATGCGGCAGTCGGTTCGCCTGGTTCAGCAAGCACTTGATGGTTTACCCGATGGTCCTTATACTTCCAAAGTCGGCCTTTTCTTCAAACCCTCCAAAGGGGAGGCATATGCGGCAGTTGAAAACCCCCGAGGTGAATTTGGCATTTATGTGGTATCGGATGGGAGCCCCAAACCATACCGGGTCAAAATTCGGTCTCCCTCTTTCAGCAACATCAGTGTTTTGCCCGAACTGCTTAAAGGATGCAAAATTGCGGATTGTGTGGCAATTATGGGCAGTTTAGACCCGGTGTTCGGTGATGTAGACCGATGAAGCCACTGGAGCAACTGCAGGAGATGTATCTGAACCTGCCGACGCTGACAAAATATATCCTGATTTTTCTTGCCGTTTCCACTTTGGGAGGCGCAGTGGCGGCGTATCTGACCTATGCCGAGCGGAAAATCATCGCAGCCATTCAATCAAGGAAGGGTCCGAATAGAGTGGGAATATTCGGTCTTCTACAGCCAATCGCAGACTTGTTGAAACTGCTGGAAAAGGAGGATATTATTCCTCTGCAGGCTGATGCACCCTTATTTCGTGCCGCTCCTTATGTGATATTTTGTGCCGCTGTGCTCGCACTGGTTGTGATTCCATTTGGCAAAAATATGATTGCGGGAGACCTGCACTTTGCAGTGGTCTATTTGCTTGCCGCATCGTCCATTGCAGTGATAGGAATTTTCCTCGCCGGCTGGTCATCCAATAATAAATATTCCCTATATGGAGCAATGAGGACAATCGCCCAGTTGGTCAGTTATGAACTTCCTATGGCTTTTGCCCTGCTGGCTATTGTTGTGCTTGCTGGATCGGCAAGGATTTCTGATATCGTTTATGAGCAGGCGCAAGGTTTGGTCTGGCATCCGCAAACAGGATGGTGGATTTTTCCTCCCCGTTGGTTCATTTTTCCCCAATTTCTGGGATTTATCATTTTTCTGATTTGTGCCATTGCGGAATCCAACCGAACTCCCTTTGATTTGCCTGAGGCAGAATCAGAACTGGTGGCAGGCTATATGACGGAATATAGTGGCATCCGCTTTGGGATGTTTTTCGCCGCCGAATATCTGGTGGTTTTCATCAATTCTGTGCTTTTGACGACTTTTTACCTCGGCGGTTGGTTGCCTCCCTGGCACCTGGAGAAGCCAGAGGAATTCCACTGGTTGGCTGCTTTCCTATTCCTGTACACCAAGGTGGCGCTCTGTGTTTTTGTCTTCATCTGGGTTCGGGCAACTCTGCCTCGTTTTCGCGTGGACCAATTAATGGGTTTTGCTTGGAAAATTTTGCTCCCGATTTCTGTGTTGAATCTATTCATTGCCGCAGGGGAGGCTTTGATTTGGAAATTCAGGCAATTTTGAAGTTTCTCTGGCAGGTTGTGAAGCGTATCCTGTGGTTAATATTCGCTTTCCCGTTCATTTTTCTGTGGAGGAAAGCGGTACTTACTGTTAGGAAATCTCTGGGAGTTTCGCGAGCAATTTTGCGCGGGCATCTAATCACTTTGTCCTACCTGCCGAGAGGAAAAGTGACCATCCAGTATCCATTTCAGCGAAGGCCATTGACTCCGTATTACCGGGGCAGACATTATCTCATCGTGGAGGAAGACACGGGTAAAATTCGCTGTGATGCCTGTACTTTATGTGCCCGAATTTGCCCCACTTCGGTCATAGATTTGTGGGGAATAGGAAAAGGACAGGACAAAAGGCCTGCAAAATTCACCGTAAACCTCATTGCCTGCCTATTCTGCGGATTGTGTGTGGATATTTGCCCAGAGGATGCAATCAAAATGGTCCGGGAATTTGAATTGTCTGCGCCTCAGAGACCGGATGCGTATGCCCACGGGGAAGAAGAACCCAATATACTGGACCTGGCGGATATGTTGATTTTCGCCAACGCGGTGTATCCTGATGGCAGATATCGGGACAAACGCAAAGAGGAAGCGGAAACCAAAAAAGCCCAAAAGGAAGGAAAAGTGGCGGAAGTGGCAGGAAAAGTAGAATAATGGCAGAAGCGATTGCTTTCTGGGTGAGCAGTATTGTAGCGCTGGCTTCTGCTCTGGGGGTAATTGCGGCGAAGCGAGTGATTTATTCTGTGGTATCTTTGATTGTCTGCTTGAGCGCTGTGGCTGTGTTGTATGTGCTTCTTTATGCTCCGTTCCTCGCCGTGGTGCAAATTATTCTCTATGCGGGTGGAATAGCAGTCCTGACGCTGTTTGCTGTAACAGCAGCGCTACAAAAAGGAGACTTGCCCTTGGAAAATGTGAACCGTATCAATCTGTGGGCTCTTACGCTGGTCATCCTCGGCGCTCCTTTTCTTTTCTATCTCGTAACCTCCATCAAGTGGCCCACTGCTTCTGAAATGGCAAATCAAATCACGAATATTGCTCAGGTGATTATCCCGGAATCTGAGGGGGAGCGTATTCTGAAAGAATTTCCGAATCTTTCCCTGATAGGGGATGCCCTGACGCGGACCTATGTGCTTCCATTTGAAATAGTCGGTTTGATTCTTTTAGCGGTGATGGTGGGCGTCATTCTGATGTTGAGACCTGCAACTGAGGAGGAGACAGCGGAATGATTCCAACGGAATACTATCTCGGTGTTGGAGTAGTGCTTTTCTGTATCAGCGTATACGGATTTTTGAGCAGGAGACATTTAATCACCATATTGATGTGCCTGGAGTTAATGTTGAACGGCGTCAATATTATGCTTGTGGCATTCACACGAAACTGGGGGACAGCGATTACACGACTGGCATTTGGCACAGAACTTGCCGTGCATTCTCCTGAAGGGCATATTTTCGTCATATTTTCCATCTCCATTGCGGTGGCTGAAGCGGCAATTGCCCTTGCGATTATTTTGCTTCTATATCGGTACTTTCGCTCGGTGAATGTGGATGAATTTGAGGTGTTGAAATGGTAGATCTCCCGCTTTCCACTCTGCTCCCTCTGATTCCTTTGACACCGCTGGTGGCTTACGGTTTGATTGCATTGGGAAGCAGGGCGTGGAAAGAGAAATCTGCCTGGATTTCTATCGGTGCCATCGGGTTTTCTGCCGTGCTTTCGCTCATAATTTTTGTGCAGAAACTTCAACTTCCTGAGCAGGGATTCTTTGTTTCTTACGACTACTTGAAAATCGGGGAGCAAACCTATACTATCGGCTTATATGTGGATAACCTTGCCGCCGTAATGCTTCTGGTAGTGACGGTTGTCGGAACCTGTATCCACATTTACTCTGCCGGATATATGCGGGGAGAAGAAGGATTTCCTCGCTATTTTGGTCTGCTTTCTCTGTTTTCTGCGGCAATGCTGGGATTGGTTCTTGCCGATAATTATTTTCTCTTATATACCTGCTGGGAACTGGTGGGTGTGACTTCTTATGCGCTCATCGGGTTTTATTTCCGCAAGCCAGTGGCAGCCAGGGCAGGGAAAAAAGCATTTTTAACTACACGAACCGGAGATGTGGGATTTCTGGTGGGGTGGCTAATGCTATTTTCGCTCACCGACAGCATTTCCATAAAGGAGAGCCAGTTATATGTTCTGCAACACGGAGGGAGTTTCCTGCTCACGCTTACCGCCCTGTTGATTTTCTGGGGGGCAATAGGAAAATCGGCGCAATTTCCTCTCCACGTCTGGTTACCTGATGCTATGGAAGGACCCACCCCTGTTTCTGCCCTCATTCATGCTGCTACAATGGTGGCTGCCGGAGTGTATTTAGTCGCCCGAATGTTTTTTCTCTTTGATGCAAGCCCGAGCGCACTCCTGGTCATCGCTTATATCGGCTCATTCACTGCGCTTTTCTCCTCCACTATCGGTATGGCGATGAACGACATCAAGCGGGTTCTGGCGTATTCTACTATCAGCCAGTTGGGATATATGATGACGGCAATAGGTGTGGGGAATTGGCCTGCAGGTATTTTTCACCTCTGGACACACGCTTTTTTCAAGGCGCTTTTGTTTTTGGGAAGCGGCAGCATCATCCACAGCACCCATACCAACGATATGAGGCGAATGGGCGGATTAGCAAAATATATGCCCATCACTTATCCCACTTTTCTCGTTGGCACTCTGGCTCTGGTGGGAATTCCGCCATTCTCCGGTTTTTTCAGCAAGGAAAGCATTCTTTCTTCCTGTTTTGCATTTGCAGAGCGTTCCGGACACTGGCTCCCATTTATTTTCTTGACGGTGGGAGTGTTTTTCACTTCATTTTATATGTTCCGTTTGATGTTTCTTACCTTCTGGATGCCACCACGATGGAACCACCCTCCACATGAATCTCCGCTGGTGATGACCATCCCTCTGCTCATTCTCGCCCTCGGTGCGCTTTCCATCGGTTGGGCTCCTCATTGGTTTCAGCAGTTTCTCTTGCCCGTTCAAGCAGAAGAAAAATTCCATATTTTTCTCCCCATAATTTCCATCTTGTTCGCCGCTCTGGGATTTTTTGTCGCTTTTCAGGTCTATAAAGCAAAGAAATGGGAAATGTATCTGTTGAAAAAACGCCTTCCCATTCTGGGAAATACCCTGACCCACAAATATTATTTTGATGAACTTTATGAATACACCATAGCGGCTCCCGGTCTTATGCTTTCGCGTCTGTGCCATCTTTTTGATAAGTGGGTGATAGATAGCGTGGCAAATCTGGCTGGGTATCTCACCGTGGCAATCAGTTTCTTTTCGGGCGGTGCGGACAAATATGTCGTGGATGGTGCAGTCAATTTTGTGGCATGGGCAACCGGAGGCATTGGCAGGCAAGTGCGCAAACTGCAAAGCGGTTTTGTCTCGGATTATCTGCTGATAATCACCAACGCCGTTGCCGCATTTCTCTTTATTATCTGGTGGCTTTTTGGCGGACAAAAAACTTTAATCAATCTCTATCTGAATCTTTTTGGAGGATGAACTGATGGAGCAAAAGGAGGGAATTTGCGATGGAATTACCTGAACCAACGGTATTCACGCCGTGGGGATATACTTTCCACTGGGAAGCATTTTACATTTTATTTTCCAATCCCCTCAATCAGATACTTTTCCTGCCCATTCTATTCGCCCTAATCATCGCCCTATTTCCTGCCAGACATGAGAAATGGTTGCGAAGTTTGACGCTTGCCAACACTCTCATCATTTGCATCCGAATTCTCATGCTCCTGCAGGAATACCTGCAAAAATTACCAGAAACACAGCCCGGCAGAAGTCCATTTCTTTTTGCACAATTTCTCCCCTGGTTTCCTGAAATTGGTGTTTTTTGGAGAGTGGGTGCGGATGGATTGTCTATGGCAATGCTGGTGCTTACCGGGCTTCTTTTTGTCGCCGCTGCGATAGGTTCCTGGAGTATTCGCCATCGTGTGAAGGAGTATTGCGTGCTCTTCTTGATTCTGCAAACCGGGATTATTGGCGTTTTTATTGCACTGGATTATTTCGTTTTTTACATTATGTGGGAGTTAATGCTTGTGCCGATGTATTTTCTCATCGGTATTTGGGGAGGTCCTCGCCGCATCTACGCCGCCATTAAATTTTTTATTTATACCCTGGCGGGTAGTATTGCGCTTCTTGTGGGGATTATCCTCCTGTATGTGTATTCCGGGCAGAGTCCACCCACTTTTTTCATTCTCCCCCTCATTGGCGCTGGTCCTTCTTTGCCTGTGCCGATACAACAGTGGATTTTCTGGTTATTTTTCTTCGGCTTTGGGATTAAAATTCCCATTGTTCCTCTGCACACCTGGTTGCCGGATGCCCATGTGGAAGCACCAACCCCGATAAGCGTCATACTGGCAGGCCTCTTGCTCAAAACTGGCGGATATGGATTCTATCGGATTCTGTACCCCACATTTCCTGATATGGCGCGCACTTATGCTATCCCTGTTGCGATAATCGGAGTGGTCATGGTGGTCTACGCCGCTTTAGTGGCGATGGCGCAGGCGGATGTGAAAACTTTGATTGCCAATGCCAGCATTTCCCATATGGGCTATGTGGTGTTCGGATTGTCCACGATGACGCAGGAAGGAATCACAGCCGGAATTTTTCAAATGGTCAGCCACGGTTTTATTTCCGGTAGCCTGTTCTTGCTGGCTGGCGTGATTTATGACCGGGCGCACACTCGGATTATTAACGAATTCGGCGGTCTGGCAGAAATTATGCCCGCATATTTTGCCTTTTTCTCCTTCGCTGGTATGGCGAATCTGGCTCTTCCTGGCCTTTCCGGATTCTGGGGGGAATTGCTCGCTTATATGGGCGCCTTCAAAAATTATTCTTATGTGTTCGGCGATATCAATCTTTTCCGCCTCTTTGCCATTTGTGCTCTGCCCGGCATTGTCATCACCGCTGGCTATACCCTCTGGGCAATCCAGAGAATGTTCCTCGGTCCTTTGAATCCTACTTGGAAGGACTTGAAAGATACAGATTATCGGGAAGTCATCAGTCTGGCGATTCCTGGCTTTTTTATCGTTTTATTCGGTGTGCTCCCCGCTCTGCTGGTGCAAATCTTTCATCCCTATGTTGGAGTCCTGGTGAATCGCCTCACCGGGTGATTTTGCCTCCCGCTTTGCTTCTCGCGAGTAAAGCAACATAAGAATCAAAATTCCCACCACGATAGAGGAATCCGCAATATTGAAAATGGGCCACTTCCAGATGGCAATAAAATCCAGCACTTTCCCGGTGCGCACCCGGTCAATTAAATTCCCCAATGCCCCTCCCCAGATAAAACCCAGCGCATACAACGAAAAAGGATGCGCTGGATGGCGAATTTCGCTGATTGTTGAGTAAATCAGCACCCCAGCGGCTATCAGAATAATTCCCCACACCAGTATTCCTGAATCCTGAAAAAATCCAAAGATGATTCCTTTATTATAGGTTTTGTGTATGCCCATCCATCCTGGAATAACCCAGTATGTGCTAAAATGAGGCATCTGCATTTCTACCCATTGCTTGGTAATCTGGTCCAGAGCCGTTGTCAACAGGCAAGTGATGAGTAATTTTTTCATCTGGATTCCTCCCCCCTTAATGAAAATAATCTCCTCAAGTTTTCACAAGTCTGTTTTGCCAGAATAGTTGGCTCAACTTTACGCAGTTTCGCTACAAATTGCACCGTGTCCAGAAGCATATCCGGTAAACAACGCTTGCCACGATACCTCTGAGGTGCTAAATACGGTGCATCTGTCTCCAGCAATATCCGGTCATCCGGTGCCATTTCTGCTACACGGCGTACTTCTTCCGCGCTCGGATATGTCACTATCCCAGAAAAGGAAATGTACCATCCCAGTTGCAGGAATTTTTCCGAGTAAAAAAGCGAGCCGGAAAAAGAATGAAGCATACCTGTGGTATTTCGGCTATTGAAAAGAATTTCCAGCAGGGTTTCCTCTGAGTCCCGCATATGAACAATCAGTGGAAGAGCGAATTTTTCTGCCCACTCAAGATGACGCTCAAAAAGGGCGAGTTGTGCCCGACGGGATGAGGATGCTTTTCGCCAATCCAGCCCGGTTTCTCCTATTCCCACCGGTTTCCATTCCCGAATCCTTCTTTCCATTTCTTGCAGATGGTGGGGTTGCACCTCTTCTGCCGAATGCGGATGAAATCCCAGCGCAGGGTAAATGAACCCATCTGTCTGGGAGGAAAGAATATAAATCTTTTCTGCGGAAAGCAAGGATACGGCAGGATTTATTGCCCCTGCGATTCCCCGCCGTTTTGCCCGCTGAATTACCTCAAAAACATCCGCGGAAAATTGCTCGTCGTCCAGATGAATATGCGCATCCCACATCCTGCATCCTACACTAATTATACGGTACAACACAATTTTTGTGTAAAATGTGGAAGTGATGGGCACAGTAGTGGAAATGAAGAAGGTGAGCAGAAAGTGGGAAATTTACCCTTGGGGCAAACTGGAGGATGTGAGCCTCTCGCTGTATGAAGGGGAAATGCTGTGCGCCCTTGGAGGAATCCGAGCAGGAATATATCTGCTTCCTCCTCTGATTCTCGGAGTGATGCACCCCCATATTGGCTCTATTCGCGTCTTTGGTTCCTTCCCGGGAACTTCGGAAACCTTGCGAAAAATCGCTTATCATCCGCACCGATTTAGGCCACCGGCAAGTCAAACTCTCTCTCAATGGCTGTCTCTGATGCTGGCGATTTATCGCATTCCTGATCCGACGAAGCGTCTACGGATTTGGTTGAAAGAAATGGGTTTAGACAAATGGAAAAATCGTCCTTTGAATGTTTTTCCCCGAGATGTCCAGATAGATGTTGCGCTACGCAGTCTGGATTTACTGGAGCCGGAATTGTTTCTGCTGGAAATGCCTTTTGAGGATGCCTCCACAGAGCGTTTTTCTCTATGGATGGAATGGCTGAATTCTCTGCTCAGCAGGAAAGTTTCTGTGCTTTTGATTGGTCATCAGGAAGGAGAATTTGAGCGGCGCTTAAACCCTAATACATTGTTTTTTCGCAATGGCAGAGTGATCTGGCGTGGGCAATATGCTGACTTGGATAGAGATTTTTCCTGCTCTGTCATTGAAGTAGATGAAGTCCCCGGAGAAGTGCGCAAAGACCTCCCCATATTATTCGTGGATTCCCAGCCAGCAGGAGTTTTTCTCCACTGCTGGAAATCGGAAGAAGAAAAAGTTGTTCAGCAACTGGAAGAATGGATGATTCCCATACGCTCCATTTTGCCCTATCAAGCCATCCTTCGGGAGATGATTTTCCCATAAAAGTTTGGCTCGCTTTCGCTTCCCTTTTTATGGACCGGTGGATTTCTCATCGTCTCTCGGTGCTCTTCTTCCTTGCCTGCGCATTTTTGCCCCTTGCCCTGTTTTTTGCTGTTCCTGGTCATCCAGTTGACCTGTTCATCTATTCTGCAATTTTCAGCTGTGAAATTTTCAGTATTTTTCTCGTTTACAGCCACTGGAAAGAAGATAGGGAATGGAAGCACTTTCGCCTTTCCCTGCCCATTTCTCCCGGTCCTTTTATTGGCACGATTACCTTGACCGCCATCTTTCTGTTAACTTCCCTACAGCTGTTGCATCTGGCAGGGGGAATGTTTCTGGACTGGGTCTTTACGGGGGGAACGCGGTGGAATCAATTCTTACTCCCATTAGGGTTTCTGAGTTCCATTCCTGCTGGAGTGTATGGCTTTGCCCAGTGGTGGTGGTTCCGATTTCGCCGAGGTCTGCTTCTGGCTTCCCTGATTTTTCTGCTTGTTAGTTACGCCATATATTTTTTTCGGCATGCTCTGCCTTATGCGTTTTTCTTTTATTACCCTGGTGCCTGGCGTACCCTATTTATTCCTTCCACTTTATTCCTTTCATATTTCGGATACTGGCTTTTGGGGTATGCCTATGTCTTGCTGTTTGTCTTCCTCGCCACAAGGGAATATACCTTACAGGAAGACTGGTAGAGTAAGGGAAAAAATCTTCGGTGTGAACAGGAAAGCGAAGGATTTATTTTGGGGAAATTTTTTGACAGTTGAGCGAGAAAGCAGGCTGATATAATGAATGAGTGGAAGGGGGAAAGAGAAGTTGCCTTTTGCGAAGATTGAGGAAGCATTAGAGGACATTCGGCAGGGAAAAGTTGTGATTGTGGTTGATGATGAGGACCGGGAGAATGAAGGAGATTTGGTAGCCGCCGCGGAGAAAGTGACGCCAGAAATGATAAATTTTATGACGCAGGAAGCGAGAGGATTAGTTTGTTGCAGTCTCCTGCCGGAGCGGACGGAAGAATTGAATTTACCACTAATGGCGGGCGAAAAAGGGGAAGGAGATTTGTCCACAGCATTTACCGTATCGGTAGACGCTCGTGAAGGGGTAACCACCGGAATATCCGCGTTTGACCGGGCGTGGACGATTCAACTCCTGATTAACCCCAAAGCGCGACCAGGTGATTTTGTTCGGCCAGGACACATTTTTCCTCTGCGTGCACGTCCGGGTGGAACCCTCCAGCGAGCAGGTCATACCGAAGCATCGCTGGATTTAGCCAGGCTGGCTGGCTTATACCCGGCAGGGGTAATGTGTGAAATTATGAAAACCGATGGTAGTATGGCACGCCTTCCTGACCTGGAAAAGTTCGCCGAAATTCATCACCTGAAAATTATCTCCATTTCAGATTTGATTGAATACCGCCTGAAGCGAGAGCGGATGGTGGAAAAAATCTCTACGGTTGATTTTCCTAGCAAGTATGGCCATTTCCTTCTGCACGGTTATAGAGAGAAATTTTCCCGCCTGGTTCATCTGGCACTATCAATGGACAAGATTGTGCCAGAAGAACCCATATTGGTTCGTGTGCAATCAGAGTGCCTAACTGGAGATGTTTTCGGCTCTCTGCGGTGTGATTGCAGTTTACAGAAAGACGCCGCTCTGCGAAACATTGCGCAGGCGGGCAGAGGGGTTTTCGTTTATATGAAGCAGGAAGGCAGAGGAATCGGTTTGCACGATAAAATTCGCGCTTATGCCCTTCAGGATACTGGCTTGGATACGGTGGAAGCCAATCAGGCTCTGGGATACCTGCCCGATTTGCGACATTATGGCACTGGAGCACAAATTTTGCTTGACCTCGGCGTGAGAAAAATGCGGTTGATGACCAATAATCCGAAAAAAATTGTCGGATTGCAAGGATTTGGAATTACCCTTGTGGAAAGCGTCCCGCTTTTTATCCCCCCAAGGAAGGAAAACTGGAAATACTTGAAGGTGAAAAAAGAAAAATTGGGGCATTTGCTGGAAATTCCGGAGGTGATGCCCGAATGAAGCAAGTGCATGGCATCATACATGGTGCGGGAATTCGTGTCTCCATTGTGGTGAGCCGCTTTAATTCGCAAGTTACCCAGGCTCTGCTGGACGCCTGCTTGGATATGCTTCAGCGCCAAGGTGTGAAATCTGATGACATTGTAGTTTACTGGACTCCGGGCTCTCTGGAAATTTCTCCCATAATTCAGCAGTTGCTAACGCATAATAAAGGAGGAGATGGCATTATCGCTTTAGGCGCTGTAATCCGGGGTCAAACTCCTCACTTTGATGTGGTCGCCCAGCAGGTGGCAAGAAATATTAGTCAATTAACTTTGCAATCACCCATCCCCATAATCTTTGGCATTCTGACAACCGATACGCTTGAACAGGCATTAGAAAGAGCGGGCGGGAAAATGGGAAATCGCGGTTCGGATTCTGCCCTCGCGCTCCTGGAAATGATTTCTCTATATCGCCAGGTCTCCTCCGGATGATATTTCGTGGAAAAACCGCTGGGAAAAGATTTTAATATTCCGATTACTTCATCCAAAATTCACCTGCTCAATCTGTTCAAGCAAAATGAGGGAAAATTCCTCACCCTTGCCGAAATTTCTGAAAAAACAGGAATTCATCGCTCTTCTCTCAGCCGGGAGTTTCAATATTTAAGAGACCGAAACTACAAAATTGAATTCCGTCAGAAAGCGGGATATCGCTTACCTTCTTCCCCGGGAATTCTGCACATACTGGAATATCTCCCTTTTCTGCATTCCAGGCGATATGGGCGAACCTGTCGGCATTTTCGCGTTGTGGACTCCACCAATCGCATCGCCAAACTCTGGGCGCAGGAAGGAGCGCCAGATGGCGCCGTTATTGTCGCCGAATATCAGTCCAAAGGATATGGGCGTTTCGGCAGAAAATGGTTTAGCCCTTACGGCAAAAACATCCTCTTTTCCCTGGTGATTTATCCCAGTCTGGACCAATCTGAAGTTCTTTTCCTGCCTTTCGCTGCTGCGAACGCCATCTGCGAAGCGGTAGAACATACCCTTTCCGTACAGGTGGATGTCTTCTGGCCCAACGATATTCTTCTGGAGGGAAAGAAATTGTCTGGTGTCTTGGTGGAAAATGTCTTCCGCGGACGGAATTTGGAATACAGCATTGTGGGGGCAGGTGTGAATGTGAATTCTGTGCCTGAAGATTATCCAGAAGGTTTGCGGGGGACAATTGCCACATTGAAAGCCGTCACGAAGGAGGAAATATCCCGCCCAATTTTATTCGCCCGCATTCTCGAAAATCTGGAGAAAAAAATTGCTGAACTGGAAGAAGGAAATATCAAAGAGACGCTTTCAGAATGGACCAGCCGCGCTTCGTTTCTGAACTCTCAAGTGCAAGCAGTCCTTCTGGATGAGCAAATCATAGCAGGCGAAGCGCTATCCGTAGATACCGATGGAAAACTGCGCATCAAAACCAGAGAGAAAATTGTTTCTTTAGACTCCAATCAGGTCATTAAAATTTCCCGGTTGCAATGACCGTTCTGGTCACCGGCGCAACAGGTTTCATAGGTAGAAATATCGTTTCTGCCCTTTTATCCGCAGGTTATGAGGTGATGGTAACCTTCCGGAATGAGCAGAAGGCACAAAAAGTCCTGTCTGGAAACGCCCTCCGGCTCCCCTCAGACCTTGCAGTGGCATTCCCTTCCGAACTTCCCCGTTTGCCCGACGCAATCATCCATCTGGTAGGTATCATTCGCCCCGATAGGAGAAATACTTTTGAAAAAGCCCATATTAAAACAACGAAAAATGTTGTGGACTTTGCCCGAAAATGGAAAATCCGTCGTCTGATTCATATGAGTGCGCTGGGCACCCGGGACCATGCCCCCAGTCGGTATCATCAGACGAAAAGGGAAGCAGAGAAAATTGTCCTCCATTCTCACCTGAACTGGACTATTTTCCGCCCTTCGGTGATTATCGGACCAGGAGACCGATTTTCTCAGCTGATAAAGTCGCTGATTCGTTTCTTTCCTGTTGTCCCCATTTTGGGAAGTGGGAAAAACCGGTTGCAACCCATTTTTATTCAGGATGTGGTCTCGCTTTTCCTCCGCGCTCTGGACAAAAAAGAGACTTTTGGAAAAATCTATGAAGTGGGAGGACCTGAGATCGTCTCTTTTCGGAAATTGCTCCAGGAATATGCGAAAATTTTACACCGCAGAAGAGCATTTCTTCCTGTTCCTACCTGGATGGGTTATCTTCCTGCTTTTCTGGGGGAATATCTGCCCGCCTGGTTTCCCCTGAATCGGGACCTTCTGAAAATGCTGATGGAAGATAATATCTGCGACCTGAATCCGTTATTTCAAGATTTTCCCATCCTTCTCACCCCCCTGCACCTTGCCCTTTCCATCACCCTCTATCCAGAACGCCCCCCAATCGTTGATAAAAAATGACCAATGCTTTGTCAGCAGGGAGTTCAGGGGTCAGTCGTCAGGGGGCAGTGAAAGGGGTTTTTGGTAGTTTATTTTTTGAGGAAGAAGATGCAGGATTCTGATGGTATTTTCGGGAAGGAGTGATGTTGATGCGAAAAAGAATGGAGGAACACTATTACC
>FWPU01001499.1_pt1 | contig 69511 bp, 66 predicted proteins | sample 2228361 | NCBI WGS metagenome assembly FWPU01 (sample SAMEA103939777, study PRJEB20133) | metagenome
GGGCCGACCAGCTTATTGAGAAATACGTGGAGAAGCTGGAAGAAAAGATTGAAAAGGAATGCGAAAAGGCTGCAAAGCGTTTTGGTAATATCTTTAACCGCGAACTTTTTATTTCCACCAATCCGCGGGTTGCCGAATACCGCAAAAAGATTGATGAGGTTAACGAAAAACTCAAACAGGCCATGGCCACAAGCAATATGGCCGCCCTTCGCCAGCTTATTGCCGACCTGGAAATTGCTGACCCCGAGTCGGGCTCGCGCAACTGGACCGATGTACGTCAGTTTAACCTGATGTTCTCTACCGAAATCGGCTCGCTGGCCGATGAAGCGAGTAAAATTTATCTGAGGCCCGAAACCGCACAGGGTATTTTTGTCAACTTCCTGAACGTGCAAAAAACCGGCCGCATGAAAATACCGTTTGGTATTGCCCAAACGGGCAAGGCTTTCCGAAACGAAATAGTGGCCCGCCAGTTTGTTTTTCGTATGCGCGAGTTTGAGCAGATGGAAATGCAGTTTTTTGTACGGCCCGGAGAAGAAATGAAATGGTATGAATATTGGAAAGAACACCGCTTAAAGTGGCACCTGGCCCTGGGGCTGGGTAAACAAAACTACCGTTTTCATGACCACCTAAACCTGGCCCACTATGCCAACGCTGCCTGCGACATCCAGTTTAACTTCCCTATGGGCTTTCGCGAACTGGAAGGCATCCACTCGCGCACCGACTTCGACTTGAAGAATCACGAAAAATACTCAGGCAAGAAGCTGCAGTACTTCGATCCCGACACCAATCAAAACTATATTCCTTATGTGATTGAAACCTCCATCGGCCTGGACCGCATGGTGCTGGCCGTACTCTCGGCCGCTTATTGCGAAGAAAAGGTTTCTTTGGCCGAAAACGATGAAGGCGCTGAACGGGTGGTCTTGCGTTTGCCTGCGGCCCTGGCACCGGTTAAGGTAGCGGTGTTGCCGCTGGTAAAAAAAGACGGCCTACCCGAAAAAGCCCGGCAGGTTATGCAGCAGCTTAAGTTTTCGCTGCGTTGTTATTACGAAGACAAAGACACCATTGGCCGCAGATACCGCAGGCAGGATGCCATTGGCACGCCTTTTTGCGTAACAATTGACCACCAGACATTGGAGGACGACACCGTTACCCTGCGTAACCGCGACACCATGCAACAGGAACGCCTGCCCATAGCCGGCCTCGAAACCCGGTTAACCGAAGCCTGCTCGGTAAATACCCTGCTCAAAAAGTTGTAAAGTTACAACGGATAAAGGGGTGCGGCCAGCACGCTTAAATTCCTTAGTTTTGACCTCAGGCTATGTGGACAAGAATCGCGCATTTTATCATCAAGTATAAACTTCCCCTTTCGCTGCTTATACTTTTAATAACGGTGTGGATGGGATACCACGCCCGCAAAGCTGAACTGAGCTACGATTTTCGCGGAACCGTACCGGCACACGATCCTGACCAGGTATTTTTCAACAACTTCAAAAAACAATTCGGTGAAGACGGCAACATTATTGCGCTGGGATTAAAAGACAGCAGCATATACAACTACCGAAATTTTGAAAAACTGCGCGAGCTGTGTGTTGCGCTGAAATGGATAGACGGGGTTACCAATGTTATTTCGCTTCCGCAGATTAAAATGATGGTTAAAGACACATCCCGAAGGCAGTTTGTGCTGGTTGATATTTTCCCCGCCCGGGTTACTTCACAGCAACAACTCGACAGCCTGCTGAGTGAAAGCCGCAAACAGAAGTTCTATTTCGGGCGTATTGTAAACCAGGATAACGGTGCCATAGCAGTGCTTATCACGCTCGACCGCGAAGTGCTCAACTCCGATAAGCGCATAGCGGTTACCAATGAAATTTTAAACAAGGGAGAGCAGTTTAGCCGTGCCACTGGCATTGAACTGCATTATGCCGGTCTCCCTTTTGTGCGATCGGTTATTGCACAGGAGGTAAACAGGGAGTTGCAGCTTTTTCTTGCACTATCGGTGATCGTTACCGGCATAATTCTTTATCTCTTCTTCCGGTCGGTAAGGGCCATGATTTTTCCGCTGGTGGTTATTGGTATTGTGGTAATATGGGTGTTGGGAACCATAGAATTGCTGGGGTACAAAATAACCCTGTTAAGCGGCATGCTTCCCCCCATTATTGTTGTTATAGGCATACCCAATGCCGTTTATCTGTTAAACAAATATCACGCAGAATATGCAACCCATCGCAACAAACTGCTTGCCATAAGCCGGGTAATCCGAAAAGTAGGGCTGGCTACCTTTTTAACCAACCTTACCACGGCCATAGGTTTTTTGGTGCTGCTCACTGCCGATATTACCGTATTGCGCGAATTTGGTATTGTGGCCGGCCTGAATGTAATGGCCACGTTTGTGGTAAGCCTTATTTTAATACCGGGGTTTTTCTTATGGATGCCCCCGCCATCACCCCGCCACCTGCGCCACCTTAACCTCAAACTACTGGATGGGTTTTTGAGTTCTGTAGATGCTGCTGTTCATAGAAACCGCACAGCTATTTATGCAGTAACCGCTGCTGTGGTGGTGATTGCCGCCATCGGTATGTGGCGCATTCACACCGTTTCGTTTATGGTTGACGACCTGCCCGAAGACAGTGCCATTATTAAAGACCTTCGGTTTTTTGAAGAGAATTTCAGTGGCGTAATGCCGCTGGAACTGGTGGTGGATACCGGAAAGCGAAGAGGCGTAATTGATGTTCGAAACCTGCAGAAGATTGAAGAGTTAGAAAATTTTCTGGCGGCTCAACCCAACCTTTCTATCCCTGTTTCGCTGGTAAGTTTTGTAAAGGCTGCCCGACAGGCCTTTTACAACAACAATCCGGATCGCTACGCCCTGCCCGATAACCGCGAGCGAAACTTTATTCTCCCCTATCTGAAAGGTCAGAACGATACCTCCGGTTTGTTTCATTCGTTTGTGGACTCGTCTCTGCAGGTTATGCGCATATCGCTGCAAATGGCCGACATTGGTTCGAACAAAATGGACTCTCTTATTAACCAGGTGGTAAGGCCACAGATCGATTCACTGTTTGCCGGCACAAATATTACCGTTAAAATTACAGGCACTACACCCCTGTTTGTAAAGGGAAATTCTTTTTTGATCAGTAACTTAAAAGGAAGTCTGCTGCTGGCATTTTTACTTATTGCCGTTACCATGGGCTTGCTGTTTGCTAATGTGCGCATGATAATTATTGCCCTTATACCCAACATTATACCCATGCTCATTACGGCCGGGTTGATGGGCTACTTTGGTGTTCCGCTTAAACCCAGCACGGTATTAATATTCAGTATTGCTTTTGGCATTTCGGTTGACTACTCCATACACTTCCTGGCCAAATACCGGCAGGAACTTCATGCCCGCAGGTTTTTTATTCCGGTGGCGGTAAGCAATACCATCCTCGAAACCGGTAAGAGCATGGTATATACTTCAGTTATTCTGTTTTCGGGCTTCATCATCTTTACCTTTTCATCGTTTGGCGGAACGATTGCCCTGGGTACACTTACCTCGGTAACCCTGCTTATATCCATGTTTACCAACCTGGTGCTCCTGCCTGCACTTATCCTTTCTTTTGACAAATACAAAAACGGAACCGCAGCCCACCTGCCCATTGATGATATGGAAGGAAACTTTTACACCGAGGAAGACGACCAAACCATAGACCTGAATAAAATACGCATTCACAACCGGCACCCGGCAGCCGAGTAACAGGCATTCGAAATTCGTGCGTATCTTTGCTGCCCTGTTTTGCTGAAAATCAATTGCATTTTTTTGATGGCAGAAAAATATCCTGAATTCGGGCAAATTGACTATCCGCGCCTGGCAGCCGAAATACTGGCTTACTGGGAGCGCGAGAATATTTTTGAAAAATCAGTAAGCAACCGCAACGGGGCCGCTGCTTTTACCTTTTACGAAGGCCCCCCATCGGCCAATGGTACACCGGGCATTCACCATGTTATGGCCCGTACCATTAAAGATATTTTCTGCCGCTTTAAAACCCTGCAGGGATATCAGGTAAAACGCAAAGGCGGTTGGGATACCCACGGCCTTCCGGTAGAACTGCAGGTTGAGAAACAGCTGGGCATTACCAAAGAGGATATAGGCAAAACCATAAGCATTGCCGACTACAACCGCAAATGCCGCGAAACGGTAATGATGTTTAAAGACCAGTGGGATGACCTGACCCGTAAAATGGGGTATTGGGTTGACCTTAAGTATCCGTACATTACCTACGAGCCGGCCTATATTGAAACCCTTTGGTGGTTGCTGAAGCAACTTTACAACAAAGGTCTGCTGTATAAAGGCTATACCATACAACCCTACTCGCCTGCCGCGGGTACAGGGCTTAGCTCGCACGAGCTGAATCTGCCCGGCACCTACAAAACGGTTAAGGACACTTCTGTAGTTGCGCAGTTTAAAGTTATACGGAACGAACGGTCAGAATTCCTTTTTCAGCCTGAGCCCGCCGGTGGCGTATTTATGCTGGCCTGGACCACTACGCCCTGGACACTTCCTTCCAATACAGCACTGGCAGTGGGCGACAACATTCGCTACGCGGTGGTAGATACCTACAACCCCTACACGCATGTTCCCGTAAGGGTAGTGCTGGCAAGCCAGCTGCTGGCAAAATACTTTTCTGAAAAGGGTGCCAGCACAAATCTTGCCGCATATAAACCCGGTGATAAGGTTATACCATGGAAGGCCGTGAAAGAAATTCAGGGATCAGAACTTACCGGCATCCGCTACGAACAGCTTATGCCCTACCTGCAGCCCCTGCACCATGCCGAAAATGCCTTTCAGGTGGTGGCAGGCGATTTTGTAACCACCGATGAAGGCACCGGCATTGTACATACTTCGCCTACCTTTGGCGCTGACGATTTCAGGGTGGCGCGCCAGTACAATATACCGCCACTTACCGTTAGGGATGAGGCCGGCAATGAAGGGCCCGTGGTGGACAGAAAAGGAAAATTTGTGCGGGCCATAGGCGAAAAACTTAAAGAGGCAGTAGAAAAGTACGGCATCAAAACCCACCGGGTACTGGCAGCCGATGATTTCTATGTAAAGAACTATACCAATGAAGATGAATCCCATCCCGATTACAAATCGACCGATGTTATCATCTCCATCATTCTGAAAGAAGAAAACAAAGCCTTTCGGGTTGAAAAATACGAACACACCTATCCACATTGCTGGCGCACCGACAAGCCTGTGCTTTACTACCCGCTCGACTCATGGTTTATTCGCACCACCGCCCTTAAAGACCGCATGGCCGAACTGAACCGCACCATTAACTGGAAGCCGGAATACACCGGCAGTGGTCGTTTCGGGAACTGGCTCGAAAACCTGGTTGACTGGAACCTGTCGCGCTCGCGCTACTGGGGTACACCTTTGCCTGTCTGGCGTACAGCCGATGGCAAAGAAGAAAAATGTATTGGCTCGATCGATGAGCTGCGCGAGGAAGTAAAAAAAGCTGTTGCCGCCGGTATTAAAAATCCCGATCCCACAGTGTTGCAACGCGATAACCTGCACCAGCTGGACCTTCATCGGCCGTATGTGGATGAGTGGGTACTGGTTAGTGATTCGGGTAAACCCATGTACCGCGAACCCGACCTGGTAGATGTATGGTTCGACAGCGGAGCCATGCCCTATGCCCAGTGGGGATTAAACCCCGGGCTGCTTGCGCAAAATCACAGCCAGCCCTTTAATGAAGGCTGGAACGGAGCCTTTCCGGCTGATTTTATAAGCGAAGGCGTGGACCAAACCCGGGGTTGGTTCTTTACCCTTCATGCCCTGGCGGTATTGCTATACGACAGCGTAGCTTTTAAAAATGTAGTAAGCACCGGCCTGCTGCTCGATAAAGATGGCAACAAGATGTCCAAAAGACTGGGAAATGTTATTAATCCTTTTGAAACACTGGAAAAATACGGTCCCGATGCCGTACGCTGGTACATGATTGAAAATGCGCCGCCCTGGGAGAACCTGCGGTTTAATCTGACCGGCGTGGAAGAAGTGCAACGCAAATTCTTTGGCACGTTGTTCAACACCTACTCCTTCTTTGCCCTCTATGCCAACATTGACGGCTACATTAAAGACGAACTGAATAACAGCAGCCCGGAAGCACTTACGCTGCTGGACAGGTGGATATTGTCGCGCCTGCAGGAACTTATAACAACGGTTACCCGCGCCTACAACGATTACGAACCCACCCGTGCGGTGCGGGCCATTCAGGAGTTTGTGTGCGACCACCTGTCGAACTGGTATGTGCGGCTAAACCGCAAACGATTCTGGCAGCCGGCAACAAGAGGCGAACTTTCGGCCGACAAAAAAGCCGCCTACGACACCCTGTTTAACTGCCTGGCTGTAACGGCCCAGCTCATGTCGCCCGTGGCTCCGTTTATGGCCGAATGGCTGTATAAAAATCTTACCGATAACATTCGCCAAAAGGCAAAAGCGCATAACACGCCACTGCGTTTTGAATCGGTACATCTTACAACGCTGGTGCAGCCCGAACCGCAATACCGCGATGAGGAGCTGGAAAAATCCATGGATTATGCACAGCGTATTTGCTCCATGGTGCATGCCCTGCGTAAAAGCAGTAAAATAAAAGTGCGCACCCCCCTGCGGCGCATTCTGCTTCCGGTTCTGGATGAGCAGTTCGCTGCGCGCGTCCGCACGGTTGAAAACATAATCAAAGCCGAAGTAAACGTAAAGACAGTTGAATACCTGGATGACGCCTCAGGCTTGCTGATAAAGAAAGCTAAACCCAACTTTGCCCGGCTGGGAAAAATGTACGGAGCAAAGGTAAAAGAAGTAAGCGCAGTTATCCAGGGGCTTTCGCACCAGGAGATTGTACAGTTGGAAAAATCAGGAAGCCTGAAGAAGAATGAATTTGAGTTTACACCCGATGATTTGATTGTTACCACAGAAGATATTCCCGGCTGGCTGGTGGCATCCGAAAACCACCTTACCGTTGCGCTGGACATTACCCTTACCAATGAACTGAAACAGGAAGGCCTGGCCCGCGACTTTGTAAACCGCATACAAAATCTGCGAAAAGACATGGGCTTTGCCGTGCTCGATAAAATTGCCATAGAAGTAGACCGCAAATCGCTGGTTAACGGTGATGGGGTGCTGCTTATGGATGCCCTGAACCATTACAACGAGTATATTCGAACCGAAACTCAGGCATTAAGCCTTGAAATATGCGAAGGCCTTGCGCATGCCGTGCCGGTGCAGCTTGATGACCTGGTGCTAAACGTAAATATTAAATTATGCTCTTAACACAGTCGCAGAAATATTTTCTAATAGCTTTTCTGGTAGTGGTTTTCGACCAGTCATCCAAAATGCTGGTGTTTAACAATATGGAACTGCACGAAGAAATCAATGTACTGGGCGACTGGTTTCGTATTCACTATCTGCTCAATCCGGGCATGGCATTTGGCATTAAGTGGAACAGTGAGTTTGGCAAACTGGCGCTCACCCTTTTTCGTATTGCGGCCATGCTGGGCATTGCTTTCTACCTGCATCGCAAGGCCAGAGAAAACGCCCACCCCGGCTTACTGTTTTGCATAGCGCTGATTCTGGGCGGTGCCATAGGCAACGTTATTGACAGCACCTTTTACGGAGTACTGCTTAACAATGCACCACCCGATGCGCCCACACCCTGGTTTCATGGGCAGGTAATTGACATGCTTTTCTTCCCGCTGTTCGATTTTGTGTGGCCCGACTGGGTACCCTGGATTGGCGGAGAGTACTTTCTGTTTTTTAGTCCGGTATTCAATCTGGCCGACAGTTCAATTTTTATAGGCGTGGTCATTATTTTTATTATGCAGAAACGTTTTTTTAATACTGCTGCCGGTTCATCGCAGCCTGCCGAAGTCACGGTGGCGGGTGAAACTAAAACCGCTGAGCCGGGAGATCATCAGCAGGCCTGAGCCCACTGGGCAAGTGTAATCTCTGTAACCGCATTTCCTTAATTTTTTTTGTCAACCGGGGATTATTTTTACTTTTAAGCGCAAACCTCAAACCATACCCTGATGACCGAGAAGCTGTTCAATAAAAAGCCTATGGAGGTGCTGATGCAGGAGGCCTCGGGCGATACACATGGCCTGAAACGTACCTTAGGTAAATTAAACCTTATTGCTTTGGGCATTGGTGCCATTATAGGCGCTGGTATTTTTGTGCTCACCGGTCAGGCGGCAGCCCAGTATGCCGGTCCTGCGGTTTCTTTTTCATTTATTGTCTCGGCACTTGCCTGCGGCTTTGCCGGCCTATGCTATGCCGAATTTGCCGCCATGATACCCATTGCCGGCAGTGCCTATACTTATTCGTATGCTACCATGGGACGGGGCGTGGCCTGGGTTATTGGCTGGGCCCTGGTGCTTGAATACTTATTTGCCGGCTCAACGGTTGCTGTTGGATGGAGTGGTTATGTGGTAAACTTTCTGGATTCAATAGGTGTGCACATTCCGAAAGAGCTGGCCAATGCACCACTTACCTTCAACGAAAATCATCAGCTGGTTGCTACCGGCGCTCTGTTTAATCTGCCGGCAGCCTTCATCATTACCGTAGTAACCGTGTTGCTTTACCGGGGCATTAAAGAATCGGCAACGTTTAACAATATTGTGGTGCTAATCAAGCTTACGGTTATTTTTCTGTTCATCATTTTCGGCTGGCAATATGTGGTAAGCGATAATTGGGTGCCCTTTATACCCGAAAATACCGGAACCTTCGGGCAATATGGCATAAGCGGCATCTTCCGGGCATCGGCTGTAATCTTTTTTGCCTACATAGGCTTTGATGCTGTATCCACTGCGGCACAGGAAGCCAAGAATCCGCAGAAAGATATGCCCTGGGGTATCCTGGGGTCGCTGTTCATCTGTACACTGGTGTATATTCTCGTTTCGCTGGTCATGACCGGCATTGCACCTTACACTGAGTTAAACACACCTGCTCCTATTGCTGTGGCTATTGATAAAGCCGGTGACGGTTTAAGCTGGCTGGGTCCCTGGATAAAAATTGGTGCCATAGCCGGGCTTACTTCGGTTATTCTGGTTATGCTCATGGGCCAAACCCGAATATTCTTCTCCATGGCCAACGATGGCCTTTTCTTTACTCCTTTTTCGAAAGTGCACCCCAGGTTTGGTACACCGCACATTTCCACCGTTGTTACCGGAAGCATAGCCCTTATTGCTTCAGGATTATTGCCCATAAATGTGCTGGGCGAGCTGGTTTCCATAGGCACGCTGCTGGCCTTTATTATTGTTTGCCTGGGAGTGTTGCTGTTAAGGTATCGCAGGCCCGACCTGCACCGTCCGTTTAAAACGCCGCTGTTTCCGGTTGTGCCTGTGTTGGGTGTTATATGCTGTGGCGGTGTGATGGCTTTTCTAAATCCGCTAACCTTTATTATTGCCCTGGTGTGGCTGGCCATTGGCATAGTCATTTACGTGCTCTACGGGCACGGCCGGGCAAAGTACTGAGCATTTTATTCCTGGCCCTTACGGCGCATCAGGCTGAACTCCCTGAACCGGCGTGCTATGGCTAAGCCAAAGCCCGTCATAAGCAGGCCGGTGCCCAGCCACAGGATGTTTATCCAGGGTTTTTCCAGGGCTTTGATAACCACCCAGTCTTTTTGCCGGCTTTCTATGCCTATGGTAATTTCATCAGTCTGCGGATGAATGTTCATGAGGGTGAACCTCAGGCCCAGCTCGGGAATCTCATCAGCCAGTAGTCCTCCGCGCGACTGTGTGCCGAAAATCAATACGGGTTCGGCTTTGAAGGTTTCATGCTCACCTTCAACGGCTATGCCCGCCTTAACCGCAAGGAACGTAGAATCCAGTGATTCGCCTCCAATCTGGTTTATTCGTTGCAGCTCTTCAATACGGGCCACGTAATCATTGGCAAAGAAGATGGCATTGCGTTTTACCCTTATTTCTTCGCGTTGGCCCCAGTCTTGTTTGGCTTCTTCGGTCATAGGGGCCGACACGTGGGTGTACAGGTCAAGGTTTATTTTGCGGGTAATATCGGGTGAGGCCATATTGCCAAACCGGGGGTTAACCTGCACCCGTGGGTATTGTACAAATTTAACCACACCGTTTTTGCGAAACTCAATCTCATAGAAAGTATTCTCCGGGTTAATAGCAAACTTCTCGCCTTTTGCGTAAAGCTTTTTCCCTTTGAAATAAATATCCCTGCGTGCAACAACTTCATAGGGATTGGCAGTGTATTCAATATCGCGCTTGCTGATATAACCCCTCTTGTGGGTGGGTTCTACGCGCTCGCCCTTATACTCAATTTCATATCCATACATTTCGCGGGGTTCGTTTACAAAAAGCAACAGATTTTCGCGGTTAAACTCTTCGCTGAGCTCCCGCGAAATAAGCATGCCGGTGTTGTTAAGCGATACTACCCGCGAGTAGCCCGAAGAAAACAATATGCCAATAAGCATTAACCCCACACCTGTGTGGGCAATGGCGCCTCCCGAAAGCAACGGATTACGCCAGATAACACTGCTTAGAATTTTTAGATTGGCTGCAATGGTAAAGAGTGCGGCAAGGTTTAGGATAAGATAGGCCGGCTGATAGATTTTTGCTGTGCTAATGATCAGGATAAACAACACCAGGGCAGCAAGTGCAGGAAAGTACAGTTCGGACAGCAGTTGCCTGCGGTCTATTTTTTTCCACCAGAAAAACTGTCCGATACCCGAGAGCACGGCAATTGCAACGGCAAACCAAATTTGCTGTCTTGAATAAAAAGTCACCTGGTCGGCGGGTGTAGCAAGGTTGCTGGTAAGGCCAAGCCAGGCTGCTACTTTATTGATAACCGGAAAAGAAGTGGGCAGCAGTACCTGAAAGCCCATGAGGCATAATACCGCCGCGCCAACAAAAATCCAAAACTCGCGCGAATAAACGGAGGTCTCTTTTACATCGGCTGGAAAATTTTTCCAGTTTGCAGCTGTCAACACGGCAGCGGCAGTAAGAAAAAAGAACAGATAAATAAGCAATTGCCCGGATAATCCCAGATCAGTAAATGAATGCACCGAGGCGTCACCCAGCACACCGCTGCGGGTTAAAAAGGTGGAGTAAAGTATAAGTATAAAAACAGAAAGTGTAAGAACTACCGATGCCTTCAGGGCCGTATGGCTGTTTTTGTAGGCAATCATGGTATGGATGGCGGCTATCAGCACCAACCAGGGTACATACACGGCATTTTCAACGGGGTCCCAGTTCCAGTAACCGCCAAAATTCAGGGTTTCGTAGGCCCAGTATCCGCCCAGTAAAATACCGAGGCCCAGCGAGGCACCGGCAAAAAGAGCCCAGGGCAGAGCCGGACGAATCCAGTCGCGGTATTTTCGCGTCCACAGCCCGCCCATGCAAAAAGAAAACGGAATGAGTGTAGCGGCAAAACCCAAAAACAATACGGGCGGGTGAATAACCATCCAGTAATTTTGTAACAGGGGGTTAAGGCCTTGGCCGTCTTCGGGAATAAAATCGGGCTGTACCTTAAAGATGGGGTCGTTTAGGGCATCGCGCAGCAGAATAAAGGGCGAACTCCCGATTTTAACATCCAGCCCCGGAACAACCACACCCAGAATCATAGAGGTGAGAAATGCCTGAACGATGGCAACTACGGCAAGCACAGGGGCTTCCCAGTAGCGGTTGGTGCGGATGAGAATAAGTCCCAGCACCGTGTGCCAGAAAATCCACAACAAAAAACTTCCTTCCTGGCCATTCCAGAAGGTTGAGAACAGATAATGGGCAGGAAGCCGCCTGTCAGAATAGGTATAGGCGTAATAATACTCGAAATAGTGGTTGTAGATAATAATAAAAAGGCTGATGATGGCGCCCGCCACCGCCAGCACATGGATGAAAAAAATAAACCTTCCGTTGAGCAGCCAATGGTTTTTCAGCGGTTCGGACTTGCTGTGTACCGCGCGGATATACGATAAGGCCGCCAACAGGGCAGCAACAAATGCAGTAACCGTAAAAAAATGGCCGATGTTTCCGATAAAATAATGCATATCCGGTTAGTCGCTACGCAATGAAACGCAATGAGCACATCCTGAAAACAACACCGGAACGATGAAGTTTAAACATTAACGGTGGTTTCCTGGTATTTCGAGGGACATTTTAACAGAATCTTTTCGGCATGAAAAATATTGCCCTTGTAGCGGCCAATAACCACTACCTTTTCCGAACGCATAAAATCCTGCGGCATGGGTTGGTTATAGAAAACCGTTTGCTCGCGGCCGTTGTCGTCAACCATAATAAAGGTGAATGAAACCTTATCGGCACCGGCTTCAATGCCCACCACTTCGCCTTTTTCATTTTTTTTCAGCTCGCCCACTACATGAATGCTCCGGTGGTTGCCCTGAGAGGCCATTTGGTAGGCTTCGGAAAAGGTAACATAGGTGCTGGCTTCGCGCGAGGTGGTAACCAATATGGCTACGGCAACAGCCAGAATAATGAGCAGGAAAATGTGCGATTTTTTCATAGGCTCAGCCCGTTTTTTCCGGACAAAATTAACCCGAACAAACGGGATTACCACCATCAGCCGGCCTGACTTATTTCAGGCGATCTTCCAGCCTCTTTATTTTGCGGTCCAGCAGAAAGAGGTAGGTAAACAGGCCGCCCAGCACAATTAAAATAATCAGCACAATAACGTAAATCTTGCCTTCTTCCCGCAGCCTGTCGGCCATTTCCACATCATTCTGGGCCCGGACCACATCTGCGAGAAGCAGAATAAGAAGTATAAAAAGACGCGATTTCATGCGAACTCCTGTTCGTTGATTTTCTCTGAGATTTTTTTGATGCGGAAGCGCAGCGAGACAATCCACAAGCCCACCATAAACCAGGCTGCAACGGCCGGATAAAACACCAGGCGCATGCGGCTGTCCAGATCGTAGGCATTAAATCCCGGATTTCCGCCGCTGCCCGGGTGCATGCTGCTGGTAAGCCGTGGAATAATGAAGATAAGGGGAATCATGGCTGCAAAAGCAAACACATTGTAAACGGCACTGAGGCGGGCGCGCTGCTCGGGATTTTCTACCGAACCGCGTAATACAAAATACGCCAGGTACACCAGCAGCGCTATGGCTGCCCCGTTCTGTTTCGGGTCGCCATGCCAGGGCGAGCCCCAGGTATAGCTGGCCCAGAGCATGCCCGTAAATACCCCCAGCAGGCCAAAAGCTGTGCCCGTATGCGCAAAGGCTTCCGACCGGTTGTCGTCATCGGGGTTTTGCGTGCGCAGATACCGGATACTGTAAGCCACCGAAGCGGCATACAGCAGCACCATGCCAAACCACATGGGCACATGAAAATACAATGCACGTATGGTTTCGTTTAATATGGCCAGGCGTGGCACTTCCAACAGCAAACCTGCAATGTGCACATACACCAGAATGATTACGGCAGCAACTTTAAACCAGGTTTTCATTAGCTGCGCCAAATATACGGGAACAATACATACGACAGCGAAACCGCTATGGCATTTATTGCAACCAGGGTAAGTATTTCATGGTAAGCGGCAGAACGCTCCAGTCCCTCCAGTGCAAAACGAGTTGCCCTTACAGCCACCAGCAAAACAGAAATAACAACCGGAAAGCCCAGCACGGCCATGAGTACGTTGCTGTTTGAAGCACGTGAGGCAAGGCCCGAAATAAGGGTGAGGGAAGAGGCGAGTCCGGCACTTGCCAGTACAACTACCAATAAAAACAACACATTATCCTGTACCGGATTGAAAATAAAAATCGCAAACAACAGATAGCCGGTTACGGCCACGGCACAGGAGAGTATTGTGTTGTAAATAACTTTGGCCAGCAAAATACTTTGTGCAGGTGCCATGGTGTACAGATAAATAAATATGCCGCTGCGCTCACCGATAAAACTTTTGGCCACCGTATTGACTACCGAAAACAATACGGCAAGCCAGTATAAAGCAGCCCATGTAACAGCATTTAACGCCTGCTGATGAAGGGCAAAAGTAAGGTAGCAAATAAACACCAGGCTAAACAAATACAAACCCAGGCCGGACAAAACGGACTTTCTGCGCAATTCCAGTGTCCACTCCCTGCGCAGCAATATCAGTATCCTGTTGGCCATGTTGTCGGGACGCAATTTAGTGCTTCCACGTTAATATTATTAGCTTTGCCGTTTTTGAACATGGCATCCGATAAAAAGGTTTTGGTTACCGGTGCGGCCGGTTTTATAGGATTTCACCTGTCCAGAAGGCTGCTTGCCGAAGGCTATGCGGTTACCGGCCTGGATAACCTGAACGACTATTATGATGTAACCCTGAAACAGGCCCGCCTGGAACTGCTTTTAAAAGAACCAAACTTTAGCTTTGTTAAAGCCAACCTGGCCGACAAGCCGGCTATTGATACCGTTTTTAACGGGGGGTTCAGGTACGTAGTGCACCTGGCCGCCCAGGCCGGGGTGCGTTATTCCCTTCAGCATCCCTACGCCTATCTGGAAAGTAACCTGCATGGTTTTTTAAATATTCTGGAAGGATGCCGGCACCACCGCCCCGACCACCTTATTTTTGCTTCAACCAGTTCGGTGTACGGGGCCAATACCAAGCAGCCCTTTTCGGTACATGATAACGTAGATCATCCCCTCTCGCTGTATGCCGCCACAAAAAAAGCCAACGAACTTATGGCACATACTTACTCAGCCCTGTATCAGTTACCAACCACGGGTTTGCGGTTTTTTACGGTATATGGGCCCTGGGGCCGGCCTGATATGGCTTTGTTTCTTTTTACCCGTGCCATTCTGGAGGGTCGCCCGATTGATGTATATAATTTCGGCCGCATGAAGCGCGACTTTACTTACGTTGATGACATTGTGGAGGGCATCGTGCGCCTGATGCCGCGCATTCCCCAGCCCGATAAAACCTGGAACGGCCAAAAGCCCGACCCTGCCACCAGCTTTTCTCCTTACCGCCTGTATAACATTGGCAATAACAAGCCGGTAGAACTCATGCACTTCATTGAAGTACTGGAAGATAAACTGGGCCGCAAGGCCAAAAAAAATTTCCTGCCCATACAAAGCGGAGATGTACCCGAAACCTATGCCGATGTAGACGACCTGATGCGCGATACGGGTTTCAGGCCCGCTACCTCCATTGAAGAAGGTATTGGCAGGTTTGTAGATTGGTACAAGTCATTTTATGGAATAAAATAATATGGAGCAAATAGCTGTGATAGGCCTGGGCTATGTGGGCCTGCCCCTGGCAGTTGAGTTTGGAAAAATAATGGATGTGGTGGGTTTTGACATCAGCCAACAACGTATAGATGAGCTGAAACAAGGCCACGACCGAACCCGCGAAGTGGAGCCTGAAGAACTAAAACAGGCCGTGAGGCTAAAGTTTTCAAACCGGGCTGAAGACCTGAAAACAGCCAACATTTTTATCGTTACCGTACCCACGCCCGTTGATGCTTACAAAAAACCCGACCTGCGGCCGCTTATCAGCGCCAGCACTACCGTGGGCCGCGTGCTTAAAAAAGGCGACATCGTAATATACGAGTCAACCGTATATCCCGGCTGTACCGAAGAAGACTGCGTGCCGGTGCTGGAACGGGAAAGCGGGCTTACCTTTAACCGCGATTTCTTCTGCGGATATTCACCCGAACGCATCAACCCCGGTGATAAAAACCATCGCCTGGTAAACATCAAAAAGATTACCAGCGGATCTACCCCCGAAGTAGCCGAAAAAGTAGATGCCCTGTACAAAAAAATTATCCGTGCCGGAACCCACAAAGCCTCTTCCATTAAAGTAGCCGAAGCCGCCAAGGTTATTGAAAATGCTCAACGCGATATTAACATTGCTTTTGTAAACGAGCTGGCCCTCATCTTTTCACGTATGGGTATTGACACGAATGAGGTGTTAGAGGCGGCCGGTACAAAATGGAATTTCCTGAACTTTAAACCGGGTCTTGTAGGAGGCCATTGCATTGGCGTAGACCCCTATTACCTTACCCACAAGGCCGAAAGCCTGGGCTATCATCCGCAAATTATCAATGCAGGCCGGCGCATTAACGATAACATGGGCTTTTTTGTGGCAGCCACGGTTATTAAGCTTATGGCCGGCCATCGCCTGCCTATTCATGACAGCAATGTGCTGGTATTGGGCATCACCTTTAAAGAAAATTGTCCCGACATCCGCAACAGCCGTGTAATTGATATCATTACCGAGCTTGCCAGCTATGGTGCACAGGTAGATGTGTTCGACCCCCATGCCGATCCCGAAGAAGTTAAACACGAATATGGTTTAAACCTGATTAGCATGCCCGATAAGCAATACCACGGAGTAGTGCTGGCAGTAAGCCATAATGAATTTCGTGAACTAAACTGGAATAAAATTCTGGTGCCAAATGCTGTGGTTTATGATGTAAAAGGATTTCTGGACCGAAACCTTATAACCCAACGCCTGTAATGAACAACAAAATACTGGTAACAGGTGGAGCCGGCTACATTGGCTCGCATGCAGCTGTTGAGCTGATACAAGCCGGTTATGAACCGGTAATTCTGGACAACCTGAGCGCCGGAAATAAGAAACTTATTGAAGGAATAGAAAAAATTACTGCAAAGCCTGTATTGTTTTACGAAGGCGATTGCCGCGACCGCAACCTTCTGAACCGTCTGTTCGAAAAAGAAAATCCCGGTGCTGTTATGCATTTTGCTGCCCTGAAATCGGTTGGCGAATCGGTGCAAAAACCACTGGAATATTACCACAACAACCTCGTCTCGCTTATGGCGCTGCTGGAGGTCATGCAGCGGTTCGAAACACGTAATTTTATTTTTTCATCGTCATGCACAGTGTATGGCCAGCCTGACAGCATACCAGTTACCGAAGACACTCCGTTTAAAAAAGCCGAATCTCCCTACGGGGCCACCAAACAAATGTGCGAACGCATTCTGGAAGATGTTTCGGCCAACGGCCTGCGGGTGCTTTCGCTGCGTTACTTTAACCCCATAGGGGCACACCCCTCGGCCCATATTGGCGAATGGCCATCGGGAGTTCCGGGAAACCTGGTTCCGTTTATCACGCAGACGGCCGCAGGCATACGGAAGGAATTGGTGGTGCATGGCAACGACTATCAGACCCCTGATGGCTCCTGTATGCGCGATTATATTCATGTAGTTGATGTTGCCCGGGCCCATGTAAACGCCCTGCAGTATCTGCAGCAGCACAAGGCCAGGTTTCTGTTCGAGCCCTTTAACCTGGGTGTAGGCCGGGCGGTGTCGGTGCTGGAAATGATACGCCTGTTTGAGCAGGTTACCGGAGTATCGCTGCGCTGGCGTATAGGTCCCAGACGCCCGGGAGATGTAGAAAAAATTTATGCCGACCCCTCGCGGGCTATGCAGGTCCTGTTATGGAAACCAAAATACTCGATTGAGCAGGCCCTGCTCCATGCCTGGCAGTGGCAGCAAAAAATTCTGAAAGGCTAACCATGCAGATCCCTTTTTTTGATCTTACCCGGCAACTTCAAAATTATAACGAACTGTTCGCGGTAATACAACAGGTGATGCAAAGCGGACAGTTTGCGGGGGGTGATTGGGTAAGAGCGTTTGAGAAAAACTTTGCAGAAAAATTAAACTCACCTTTTTGCATTGGCACGGCCAATGGTACCGATGCCCTGTTCCTTATTTTTAAAGCCCTGCAATTACCTGCCGGAGCAGAAGTTATTACGCCTGCCTGGAGTTGTATGCCTACAGCCGAAACCATTACGCTAAGCGGATACAAGCCGGTGTTCTGCGATGTGGATCCCGAGTACATGGTTCTTACGGTTAACACCGTGCAGAAAAAAATTACACCGAAAACCCGGGCCGTGCTGGCCGTACATCTTTACGGACAGGCCGCACCGGTAGCCGAACTCAGGCAGTTTTGCGAAGCTTATAACCTTTATCTGATAGAAGATTGTGCCCAGGCACATTTAACGCTTGAACAAGGAAAAGTTGTGGGCACATTCGGCATTGCAGCTGCATTTAGCTTTTACCCTACAAAAAACCTGGGTGCACTTGGAGATGCCGGATGTGTTGTAACTGCCGATGAACGGCTTGCGCAGCGTATACGCACCCTGGCCAACCACGGCTCGCCACCTCCTGAACAATACAATTATAAAACTGAAGGCATAAACAGCCGGTTAGATGCTCTGCAGGCGGCTGTATTAAACACAAAACTCAAAAAACTTGAGCACTTCAATAAGCGCAGAACAGAAATAGCCTTAATCTATAATAAGCTGCTTTTGGATGTGGCCGGCATAAAGCTCCCCTCAGTACGGCCCAATACCCAGCACACCTGGCATATTTATCCCATTCGTACACGCCACCGCAATGAGCTGAAAAACCATCTGCAGCAAAACGGTATTGAAACCCGCATTCATTATCCGGTAGCCTTGCCTCTTTCGCAGGCCTACCGACACTGTTCTTTTTCTGAATATGACTTTCCTGTGTCGGCCCGTTTGGCGCATGAGGTATTGTCCCTTCCGGTATTCCCCGAACTCACCGAAGAAGAAGCAGAATATGTGGCCGGTACCGTTATCGGTTATTTCAGGCAACAGCTCGTATAATAAAAAAATCTTTATTTTCGAAACCAATGACCCTCAATTATGATTCTGGAAGCAGCGGCAGCGGCAACGGCTTTTGCAGTGTCTTTTCTGCTCATACCGGTAATTATCCGGTACGCCCAGGAAAGAAACCTGCTCGATATTCCCGGCCGAAGAAAAATTCATAAAAAACTCACCCCTTCCCTGGGGGGCGTTGCCATCTTTGCAGGCTTTTTGCTTTCGGTTTTAATATGGATGGAACCTTCGCAGTGGCCCCATATCCGCTATTTTATTGTTGCCCTGGGACTGATTTTTTTTGTAGGCGTGCGCGATGACCTGGTGCCATTGCCACCACTGTACAAACTCATGGGTCAGGTGCTGGCCTCTTTAATTTTCATAGGCTTTATGGACGTGCGCATACACTCTTTCCAGGGTATTCTTGGCATTCACGAACTGCCCCAATGGTTCAGTTACCTGTTCACACTCTTCACGATTATTGTAGTAACCAATTCGTTTAATCTTATTGACGGACTGGACGGTTTGGCCGGATTGCTGGCCGTTATATCATCCGTTGCACTGGGTATTTGGTTTATGGTGGCAGGCGACAAGGCCTTTGCTGTTCTTGCCTTTTCGCTTGCCGGAGCAGTGGTGGGCTTCCTTTTGTTTAACTGGGAGCCATCAAAGATTTTTATGGGCGATACAGGAGCGCTCATTATCGGCTTCAGCCTGTCGGTGTTCGTTATCCGGTTTATTGACAGCCACCTTACCCTCCAGGCCGGAAGTCCGGCAAGGTTCGCTTCGGCTGCTTCGGCAGGTGTGGGCATAATTATGATACCATTGGCCGATACCCTGCGGGTTTTCATCATCCGCGTGCTTAACGGGCAGTCGCCTTTTATGGCCGATAAAAACCACATCCACCATTCCCTGTTGCGAATGGGCCTGTCGCATAGCCGTACTTCCCTGCTGCTGGGCATCATTCAGGCAGCTTTTATAGCCCTAAGTGTAATCATGCGCAATCTGCCCAATTCCATAGCTTTACCCCTGCTGCTTTTACCGGCTGTGGCGTTAAGCCTGTTGCTGGCCTACCTGCTTCGAAAAAAAATGGTATAACCAGAATATTGTACTTTTGAACTCCGCAAACCCGCCATGGAAGAACGCATAGCACAACTGCTGGAAGAAATAAAGCAATTTACGGCCGATGCCGAACAGTTTCGACTGAAATATCTGAGCCGGAAAGGCATTTTAAGCGAGTTGTTTGAAGAGCTTAAAAAAATTCCTGCAGAAAAGAAGAAGGAAATGGGCCGGCAGCTCAACATACTTAAACAAACGGCCGAACAACATTGGGAGGTACTTAAAAACCGGGCAGGTTCAAACACCGAAGCCGATAAAGTACCCGACCTAACATTGCCCCCTGTTCGGCACACTACCGGCAACCTCCATCCGCTAACCCTTACCCGGTTGCGCATTATTGAAATTTTTGAACGCCTGGGTTTTTCGGTTGCCGATGGACCGGAAATTGAAGACGACTGGCACAACTTTACCGCGTTGAATTTTCCGGTAAACCATCCGGCACGCGAAATGCAGGACACTTTTTTTATTGAAAAAAAACAGGATGAACAGGGCAATAACCGCGACATCCTGCTGCGCACCCACACTTCAAACGTGCAGATTCGGCTTCTGGAAGAAAAAAAACCACCTGTACGGGTTATTATGCCCGGCAGGGTGTATCGCAACGAGGCCATATCGGCCCGGGCCCATTGTTTCTTTCATCAGGTGGAAGGGTTGTATGTGGACTTTAATGTAGGATTTACCGATTTAAAGCAAACGCTTTATCATTTTGCCCGCGAAATGTTCGGCCCCGACACACAAATTCGCCTGCGTCCTTCGTTCTTTCCGTTTACAGAGCCCAGCGCAGAAATCGATATCTCCTGCCTGATTTGCAAAGGCAAAGGATGCAACGTATGTAAACATACCGGTTGGGTAGAAATAGCAGGCTCGGGCATGGTGCACCCCAATGTGCTGCGCAACTGCGGGGTAGATCCCGAAGTGTTTACCGGCTTTGCCTTTGGCATGGGCATTGAACGGGTAACCATGTTAAAGTACCGCATCAACGATTTGCGACTGTTTTCAGAAAACGATGTACGCTTTTTGCGGCAGTTTCATACCGTTATACAGTAATGAACAGCCTTAATCATATTGGCATAGCCGGCGCAGGTACTATGGGCCGGGGCATAGCACAGGTGTTTGCACAGGCTGGCCTGGCTGTTACGCTGTACGATGTGCAGCCCGAAGCACTGGAAAATGCCAGGCAGCAAATTGAACAGACCTATAATAACCTTGCAGAAAAAGGTAAAATTGCGCCTGAGCAAAAAGCTGAATTAACCGGCCGTATTCGTTATACCCTTAAGCCGGAAGAACTAAAATGCGATGTGCTGGTAGAGGCTGTTGCTGAGTTGCTTTCCGTAAAACAGCAACTGTTTGCACAGTTCGAACAGGTGCTATCTGCCGAAGCACTTGTGGTTACCAATACCTCCTCGCTTTCGGTAACTGCATTGTCGGCTGGTCTGCGCCATCCGCATCGCTTTGCCGGCTTGCACTTTTTTAACCCAGCCCCGCTTATGAAGCTCGTTGAAGTGGTGCACGGTGAACTTACCGCGCCCGAAACAATACAAAAACTGGTGGCGCTGGTAAAACAAATTGGCAAATACCCGGTTGTGGTTGCCGACTCGCCCGGCTTTATCGTAAACCGGGTAGCCCGGCCTTTTTATACCGAAGCTCTGAAGCTGGCCGAGGAGCAGGTGGCCGGAATAGCAACCATAGACAGGCTTATGCGGGCAACAGGCTTTAAAATGGGCCCCTTTGAGCTCATGGACCTGATTGGCAACGACATTAACTATTCCGTAACGCAGTCGGTGTTTCAGGCCTTTTCGGGCGAGCCGCGTTTTCGCCCCAGCCGCCTGCAGGAGTTAAAGGTAAAAGCCCGGCACCTGGGCCGTAAAACCGGAAAAGGATTTTACAATTATGACAAGCAGTAAAACCTGCATATGGACACTGTTACTTATTTGCATGTTAGCATTGCTGTCGGCCTGCTCTTCGGAACCGGCAGATGACCCCATACCTCCTGCCTCCTTTCCTGATATTTACCTTAATTTGTTGCTGCCTGAAAATCTGGTGTTGCAGCAAACCGGCAATTATCGTTATCTGAATGGTGGCGTGCGTGGATTAATTGTGTACCGGGCAAGCGCAGCGCAGTTCCGCGTATTCGAGCGCAACTGTTCTTACCAGCCCAACTCAGCCTGTGCCACCGTAGAGGTTCATGGTTCGGGTTTGTACATGCACGATGTATGCTGCGGGTCGCATTTCAACTTCGATGGGCAGCCCTCGGGCGGACCAGCCTGGCGTCCTCTTCGGCAGTATCAGGCTATATTAAACGGAAATGATTTACTGATAACAGATGAAGTGATTTCCGGTAATTGATACGAAAGAACTCATACTGCTCCTAACGTTCATTTTAACCACCGGCTGTTCAAAAAACAACCCTATAGTGAACAACAAAGTATGGCTAAGAAAGAAAATCGGAAAGTCCTTAAGAACCTATGCAAAAGTATTACGATGGACAAATTTCAGAATGCCTTCTTAACAAAGTTCCGGTTTTGAAGCCCTGCTCAATGCCCCCGTTGCCGCTTCGTCCATATATAATTCTGCTGGCAAGGTAACAGGCAGTTGCGGCTATGCCTGGGGAAGGGCCGATACTGTTTGCAAGCAATTGAAAAACTGCGAAGTCATTTATCGGGTGGAGAACAACATTTGAGGGTTTGAGGCTGTAGATAAGTATGGTCTGGCTAAATCCGATTAAGCAGGCTGCGCAAACAACGACTCCACAAACCCATGGGCATCGAACACCTGAAGGTCCTCTGCCTGCTCGCCTACGCCAATGTATTTAACCGGAATGCGAAATTCATCGCAAATTCCAATTACCACGCCACCCTTTGCGGTTCCATCCAGTTTGGTAATGGCCAGCGCAGTTACATTGGTAGCTTTGGTAAACTCGCGGGCTTGGTGCACAGCATTCTGCCCGGTGCTGCCGTCCAGTACCAAAAGCACTTCGTGTGGTGCGGTGGGTAAAACTTTCTGTATCGAGCGCCTTATTTTCGACAATTCGTTCATCAGGTTTACTTTGGTGTGTAGGCGACCGGCGGTATCGATAATTACTACATCGGCCTGTTGCTTCAGGCCTTCCTGAACGGCATCAAAAGCCACGGCCGAGGGGTCGGCATGCATGCCCCGGCTCACCACGGGTAGGTTTAGCCGGTTTCCCCAGATGGTCAGCTGGTCAACAGCCGCTGCGCGGAAGGTGTCGGCAGCACCCAGAAGCACCCGGTTACCCTTATTTTTAAAATGGGCAGCCAGCTTACCAATGGTGGTGGTTTTTCCTGCACCATTTACCCCTACAACCAGAATGATATAGGGTTTAACAGGCAACTCGAAGGGTGCAGTGGTTGGTGTTGCGGGTGTGAGCAGAGCGGTGATTTCTTCTTTTAGCATTCGGTTCAGCTCATCCGTACCGAGGTATTTATCGCGAGCCACACGTTGCTGGAGGCGCTCAATGATTTTAAGTGTAGTGTGTACACCTACATCGGCCGATACGAGTGCTTCTTCCAGGTTGTCCAGCACTTCGTCATCAACGGTTGATTTCCCTGCAACGGCTTTGCCGATACGCTGAAGCAACGACTGGCTGGTGGCCTGAAGCCCTTCTTTTAGCCGTTTATTTCCGAAAAGGGAGAATGCCATAGCAGATCTTTTAAAACAACAAACCCCCGGTTCCGCAGGGAATGGGGGTTTGTGTTAAGCCGGTTGATGGAGTTATTTTTTAGCAAGCGTTTCCTTAACTGCCTCTACCGGTACAATTTCTTCCTTAAAGGTATAGGCGCCGGTTTTTTCTGAACGTACGGCACGGATTACCTTGGCGAAGTTCTTGCCTTCGCCTTTTTTGAGGGTAGCAACTACTTTCTTGGCCATGGTTACTTAATTTCTTTGTGGATGGTATAGCGTTTTAGAATGGGATTGTATTTGCGCAGTTCCAGGCGCTCAGTGGTGTTTTTGCGGTTTTTGGTGGTAATGTAGCGGCTCATGCCCGGCATACCCGAAGCCTTGTGCTCGGTACATTCCAAAATAACCTGAATGCGGTTTCCTTTCTTTGCCATGGTGCATTGGGTTTAGCGTGCCAAAATTCCCTTTTCGCGGGCTTCTTTAAGTACGGCCGATATACCGTATTTGTTTATAGTTTTAATAGCCCGGGCAGATACCTTAAGGGTGATCCACCGGTTTTCCTCAGGTATGAAAAAGCGCTTTTTCTGCAGGTTGGGATAAAACCTGCGCTTGGTTTTGTTGTTGGCGTGCGACACGTTATTACCCACCTGGGGGCGCTTTCCGGTAATCTGACAAACTCGGGCCATAATTCCTGCAGTTTTCGTAAAAAAGGACTGCAAATATCGGTAAACCTGCCCTACATATCCAAACCCTGGTCGAAATTTGCTTTAGGATTGGCTGGCAATGGCCTTAGCGTACCAATATTCTGCGGGCGTATTTTTTACCCTCAATAATAAACCGGGCAATATACAGTCCGGGCTCATGGGCACTGGTGTGGTAGTGGTAAAGCCTGAAGGGTTCGAGCCCTATGACCTGGCCAACCGGCTGCCCCAGTACGGTAAATAGCTGCAAACTACCGCGGCGGTCCAGCCGTATTTGCAGCGTATTACCGGCCACCACCGGGTTGGGGTAGATGTCTATTTGCGGTTCTTCGGGCAGGGTAGAGGTGTTTTCGGGGGTAAGCATTACCAGGCCGCCGGTAATAGTTCCGGCCACAATCTGTGGGCGATCGGTGCCAAACAGATTTACCACGGCCGGCCAGAGCCTTCCACCCAGGTTGGGGGCTTGGTAGAGTTGGGTTAAGGGGTTGTAAACAATTTCCTGCAGGTTCCCGGCCGAAACGGCTTCCCTGAAATTGGGTACGATGAGGAGTTTACCCGATTGGTCGCCCAGCACCAAATCGGAAAGGCCGTCGGCATCCAGGTCGCCTTCGGCACAGGCCAGGTACTGGCGGATGACGCTGGGGGACAGGCCAAGCCAGGCATCGTCAGTTAGTGTAAACGCCGGGGCGGCGTATGTGCCCGTATTTTGCCAGTACTGCAGGGCGCCATTCGACTTACCCAGCAGCACATCTGGCTTACCGTCAGCGTTTACATCAATAACCGAAGCATTTTCACTGCTGAACAGTGAAAAGTTAAGCGATTGTATATCCAGCGAATTTACCGCAAGACCGGCTGAGGCGGTGTTAGGAAGGTAATACAGGTTGGTGGTTGCGCCTTGCGTTGCCGAAAATACCAGATCGGGCCGTTTATCGCCATTCATGTCGGCAAAGGCGGGTTTTATGTTGGTAAAGTTATAAAGCGACAGAAAAGCGTAATCGTCTGTTACATATCGAAATACCGGCTGCTGCCGGGTACCGGTGTTTTCAAAACAAATAAGCGAGGCGCGCCCATCGTAGCCAAAGTGTCCCAGAAGCAGGTCCTGGTCACCATCGCCATCCAAATCCATGAAGGCGGGTACGGCATTGTCGCCTGCATCAATCATGGTATGTTGTAGAAAATTGGGGCGTACCAGCTCCAGTACGGGTGCCTGGCTGGTGCCAGTGTTTCGGTAATAAAAAATGCTCTCCCTGAAGTTGGAATACAGGTAGTCTCTCCGGTAGGTATTGGAGGTGGCAATTAAATCGGTGATGCCATCGGCATCCACATCTTCGGCATAAACTGAAGGATATGGAAAAATATATACCGGGTTGGTAAGTGGATAGGGGGCAGCCGTTGAAATTACCGGATCCTGTAAAGTTCCATGATTTTCCAGCAGAAAAATGCGGTTACATTCGGCTTCTGAAAAGAGTAGGTCGGGGTGGCCGTCTCCTGATACATCTGTAACCTCCAGGCTTTTTCCGCCGGCATGTTCGGTGCGCCCTGAGGTAGCATTGCAGGGTTCGGCATTAAAGGCAAATGCACCGCATGAACACTCGGTAACCTCACCCCAGGTTTGGGTAATGCGTTCAAAGTCCAGCGAGTCGGCAGTGCCAAAGCGCTCAATACCCAGGTTTTTATGGAATTCAATGGTGTTGCCTGTCGGGTACCGTGCACAAAAAATATCCAGGTCGCCATCTCCGTCGGCATCGCGAAAGGCCGGCATGTCGTCAACGTTTTGCTGCAGATTTACTTTGCCCGAAAAGCCAGTAGTAAGCAACACGGAGCTTTTGGTACCAAAGCCTGTGTTGAAGAGTATCTGCTGCCAGGCAGGAGGCTGGCCCTGGGGGGTTACATTTTTAAAAACTTTAATGCCCAGCACATCACCGGTAAAGAGGTCCTTTTTACCGTCAGCGTTGTAATCGCGCAGCAACACATAGTTTGTGATATTGGACGGGAAAAAACACTCATATGCGGGAGCATGAACCAATCGATTACCTCTGCGCACAAAAACCAGAATTCTTCCGGCCATACGGTCGTACAGCACTACATCCTCCACATTGTCGCCATCCACATCAAGGGTATTGAACTGCCCGGCGTTAAAGCCACCTGCCCAGGCGTTGTACAATGTGTCGTTCCCCTGTATTACTGTAACGCTGTTATCCAGCCGGTAACTGAATTGTGCTATTACCGGAACAGGAAGCATTAACAGGGCCAGGATAATGCGCATGGAAATTCTTATCAACAATAACGAACAGACGCCTCAGGCTGTTATCTTGGCGGTTAAGTTAGCAATGGATACGGAGAAATTATATGCCATTTACAAAATGTGTACCGGTGTAAGCACCGATACACGTACCCTGAAGCCCAAAAATATTTTCTTTGCTTTAAAAGGAGAACACTTTAACGGTAACCGCTTTGCAGCCGAAGCCTTGAAAAGAGGAGCTTCTTATGCTGTGGTTGATGACGCCACTGTAGCCGAAGACGACCGGTATGTGGTGGTTGACAATGTGCTGGCAGCCCTTCAACAACTGGCCCGGTACCACCGCAGTAAGCTTACCATTCCCGTTATCGGATTAACGGGCTCAAACGGTAAAACCACCTCGAAGGAACTGGTAAGTGCAATGCTGGCAAAGAAGTACAACGTGTTTGCCACACAGGGTAACCTGAACAACCACATCGGTGTGCCATTGTCGGTGTTAATGGTTAAACCGGAAACAGAAATAGCGGTTATTGAAATGGGCGCCAACCATGTGGGCGAAATAGCCACGCTTTGCTCCATAGCACGCCCTACCCACGGGTTTATTACCAACATTGGCAAGGCCCACATTGGTACATTTGGCGGCTTTGAAAACATTATTCGCGGAAAGACTGAACTTTATGATTACCTGGTTGAAGCCGGTGGAACGGTTTTTATTAATTCGCAAAACACCATTTTAATGCGCTTTGCCCACCGCTTTAAGAATGCGGTGCGGTATCCATCACCGGAAGACTATTGTCACTGCGAGTTGCTTTCGGCTGATCCTTACGTGCGAATACGCATGGAAAACGGACAGGAGGTACAAACGCAACTGCCCGGCAGGTATAATTTCGAAAATATTGCTGCTGCCCTGTGCGTGGCCAAATATTTTGGCGTACCTGCTGCCGATGCAGCTGCGGCGCTGGCAGGCTACGTTCCGGTTAACATGCGGTCGCAGGTGGTGCAAAAGGGAAGCAACACCATTTTGCTCGATGCCTACAACGCCAATCCCACTTCCATGAAGGCCGCGCTCGAAAACCTGGCCGATATGAAAGCCATGAGGAAGGTGGCTATATTGGGCGATATGTTCGAACTGGAAGAAGAGGCCGAAAAAGAACATCAGGCCATTGGCACGTTGCTGGTTACCCTTGGTATTAACGAAGTTTATTTATGCGGTAAGCTGATGAAAAGTGCAGTCGGGTTCTGTCCGTATGCCCGGTATTTTGAAAATAAACAGGCGCTGGCCAATTACCTGAAAGAGCATCCGGTTACCGGAGCCCTGGTACTTATTAAGGGCTCACGAGGCATGGCGCTCGAAACCCTGGCCGATTTACTTTAATGTCAAATTCATGAACCTGGACGCAGCCTTTCGTTTTCTGAGCGCCCTTAAGCGCAACAACAACCGCGAATGGTTTGAACGGCATAAGGAGCAATATCTGGTTGCCCGAAATGCCTTTGAAGCATTTCTGGAGGCGCTGCACGGTGAGTTGGTACGGTTCGATGAGTCGCTGGCAGGCTTAAATCCGCGCAAGGCAGCTTTCCGTATTTATCGCGATGTGCGGTTTAGCAAAGACAAGCGCCCCTATAAAACAAACATGGGGGCGGCTTTTTCGCCCCATGGTAAGATGGAACAGGAACCGGGCTATTACATTCATTTAGAGCCGGGTAATTGTTTTGTTGCCGGGGGTCTTTACATGCCCGATGCGGCAAACCTGGCCAGAGTAAGACAGGAAATTGACTACAATGGCAAGGCTTTGCAGGAGGTATTGAACCAGCGCAGCTTTAAAAGATTTTTCGGTGGACTGGATGATTTTGATAAATTGAAAACGGCCCCGAAGGGATATGCCAAAGACCATCCGTATATTGACTTGCTGCGGCATAAGAGCTTCGTGGCCTCGCATGCCCTTGGCGATAACGTTCTTAAGCAAAAAACAGCGGTTGTGCGGGTAGCGGCCGTATGCCGGGCTGTGAAACCACTAAACGACTTTCTGAAAATGGCTCTGGAAGGATAGCTGCCCTACCAGTCGAACTCCTCTTTAGAAAGTTCAGCTTCTTTCTTTTTCTGTTTCTTTTTAAAGAGTTCTTTCAGTTCCAGCACTTCGCGCTTCAGATCGGACACAATTTTTTTTCTTACGGCATCGGTATCGTACTGCACGCTGTAGTTACTGGTGGTGCCGGTAATTTTTAAAAACAACTTGGCGCGTCCTTCCATTTCTTCAATGGCTCCCGTTGCTTCTTCTAGATTTATGTTGCCTTTATTTTGAAGAGGTGTAACAATGCGGTAGTCAATCTGCTGGTCGAATCGGTGGGTGCCACTTATCTGCATAACCGAAGCACTGCTTATTACTTCCATCAGCGGAATAAACACGGTACTTCGCTCAATATGAATATCGTTTTTCAGGTCGGCAAAGCGCAGGGCGTTGAGGTTGGCTTCGCCTACATAGCGGCTTAACTTCTGCAGCGGTTCAAAGTTGTTTAGTTCACCGTTTTTAATGGTGGCGGTAATATCGGCCGTAAGGGTTTCCGAAAACAGGGTAAGATCGGGTTTTAGTTTCATATCCATCATTACTTCGGCATAGGCCTGGCCCTTCAGGTGGCGGTCTTCCAGAAATGTTTGCCCGAAGTTGTTAAACACATAAAAGGCGCTGTCCAGATGTACACCTTCCAACAACAGGCCGCCTGCTGCACCTATTACCTTTGGGTTGCGGGCGTCTAAGCTTCCGGTAAGCAATATGCGGCCGCCCATTCCCGAAAATGAAATGTTTTTGGAAAGGGCCATCTGGTTGGAAACGCTAAGGTCGCCCTTAAGATGCCGGGCATGAAAGCGGTTAAAGCGCAGCGATTGTACATCGGCAACGAATTTAAGGTTAACCAGCGGTGAAATTGAAAAGGTAAAGCTTTGTCCGCTGTTTTCGCCCTTGCCGGCAAATGCATATTCAAAAAGTTGTGCCAGGTTAATATGGCTGGCCTGCAGGTCGGCCTCAATGCCCAGCGGCTGGTTTTCGAACAGCAACCAGGTGAATATGTTTTTAAAAAAACCGTTCAGTTTAAAGTCGCTTTCGCCCAGCTGGCCGCTCACATTGCTTAAAGCAAGGTCGTTTCGGCTAAACTGCAGGGTTCCGGTCAGGTCTTCAAGCGCCATGGCTGGCTGTTCTATATGCACCGAAACGTTTTTCAGGTCTATGCTTCCCAGAGCTGAAATTTTCTGAACCGTGCTCTTGTTTTTGAGCCAGCTTGTTTTGCCCTCGAAGTTAAGATTTGCCGAAACCACACCCGAAGCCTCGCGGATGTTTTTTACCGGAAACAACTCAAATACAGAAGCCACATCGGCCTCTCCATTAAAATTCAGTTTTATTTCGGGGTCGTTAAGGTTTATAATGTTCAGGCTGCCGGCAAAGTTTTTATTGTTCAATGAGCCGGTTATGTTTTCCAGCGTAAGCTTGGCTGTTTCGGGCTTGCGCAGGTTTTGAATAACGAAATTTCCTTTGAGGTTTACCTGATCGAGTGCGGCACGGTAGTCGGGATGGTAAATGCGGGCTTGTTCCAGGCCGAAACGAACTTCCAGTGCCGGTCCGGAATTTTTTGTAAATGTTCCCTGCAGGTTCATGTTAAAGTACACGTTGCCGCTGCTTTGGTACCGGGCCAGAGCTTGTTGCCGGTTTTCGGGCAGCAGTGCGGCAAGGGTTTGCAGGCTGGTGTTTTTACCGGTTATGGCAAGTTGAATGTAGGGGTTGGCTTTCCAGGTATAGTTGCCATGTACTGCAAACAAAGCCTGGCTCATTTGCAGTTCAGACGGATTGATAACGAGCCGGCGTTCGGCATGGGAATAGGTAAGGTTTGCGCGTAAGCTTACTGCACGCGGTGCAGGCCAGTTTACTGTGCCGGTGTTAAATTTTTCTATGGTTACCTGGCCTTCGCTGTAAATGGTGTACCGGTCGCCTTCCGACTTCAGGGAAGCCATGAGGCGGTCGGTGTAAAAAATCATATGATCCGCATAAGATATATCTGCATAATGCACCCGGCAGTTCTGCATATATATGTTGTGCAGTGCAAAGGCAACCGACCCGCCATGGCCGCCTTGTGTACTGAACAGATTGAAATTTTCCTGCCCGCTTTTGTTAATTTTCAGATTTACTTCACTTTCTGAAATCACTAAACCTTTTACAGTATAGTTGCCGCGCAATACTTCCAATACGTTAAAAGTAAAAGCTATGCGTTCGGCAGTAAGCAGGGGATATTGGCCAGGGTGGGTATCTTCCACATATACGTTGTGAAATTCCAGCGCAACATAGGGGAAGTGGCTGAATACATTAACCGAAGTTTTGTTTACCGTAATGCGGGTAGTAAGCCGGGTATTGGCCTGCCGGATGAATTCAGCGATAATCTGGTCGCTGAACAACAGGGCAGCTGCCATGAGCCCTGATGTGCCCACCAGTGTGGCCAGGGCCAGGTAAAGCAGTATTTTCCGCAGCAACTTCAAGCGCAAACTTTGGTTGGGCAAAAATACGCAAACCACATGCCGCAAAACCTGTTGGGGTTGGTATAACGATAAAGTGCTTATTTCTTAACGACAGCAATCACCATTGAGTAGGTGCTGGCTTTGCGGGGCCTCAGGGCATAAAAAAAGGCTGCAGAGCAGCCGGGATGGAAGTGGGAGCTGAGGGATTCGAACCCCCGACCCTCTGCTTGTAAGGCAGATGCTCTGAACCAGCTGAGCTAAGCTCCCAAAAGGACTGCAAAGGTAAAGCAGAAATTGAATTGTACAAAAACCGCTTAACCCATTTGCCGGCGTTCTATGAATTCCCTGAAAAATTTGCGATAGGTATCGCTTACCGGCAGCAGTGTTGCCCCTATCTGAACTTCGTTTTTGTGCACCGCATCGATGGCCTTTACATTCACAATATAGGAGTTGTGGATGCGGATAAACCGGTCGGATGGCAGCTGGTCTTCCAGGTTTTTCATCCGCTGCAGGGAAGTTATTTTTTGCTGGCGGGTGTGCAGGGTAACATAATCTTTCAGCCCTTCTATGTACAGAATGTCATCCAGAAAGACCTTTATCAGCTTGTTGCCATCTTTTACAAATACAAATGAATTTTGCGGTGCAGTGGCCGGAGAGACTGTGGAGGCATCGGGCTGGGCCCAAAGCCGGGAGGCGGCCTTTTCAACGGCTTTTAAAAAGCGTTCAAATGATATGGGTTTTAAGAGGTAGTCCACTGCATCCAGCTCAAAGCCCTCCAGGGCATATTCTGAATAGGCCGTTGTAAAAATAACCAGGGGTTTTTGCGGCAGAATTTTGAACAGGGTAATGCCGGTTATTTCGGGCATCTGAATGTCCAGAAAGAGCAGGTCTGCCGGATGTTGGCGCAGGGCTTCCATGGCGGCCATGGCGTTTGGGCAGGCTGCTGCCAGGTGCAGGTAGGGCACCTTTCTTACATATTCGGCAAGCAGGTTGCGGGCCAGCGGCTCGTCTTCTACTATAAGGCAGTTAATTTTTTTCAACTTAGCTGAATATCCAGTTTAACACGATAGCGGTCGGGTTCATCTTCGGTTTTCAGGCTGTATTTGCCGGGATAACTCAGCTCCAGCCTGCGTTGCACATTTTGCAGACCAATGCCCGATTTTTTTTCGCGGGTATCGGCCGAAGGATGTGCCTTGCTGTTTTCCACCACATATTCGCAGCGGTTGTCTTGCAGTTTTATAGATACATTAATCCATGCCTGGTGGTTATGGTTGTTAACCCCGTGCTTAAATGCATTTTCCAGAAAGGTAATAAAAATGAGCGGAGCAATCCACTTTTCTTCCGGGCTTCCTTCTATCTCAAATTTTATAGGTATTTCGTTGTTCAGGCGCATTTGCTCCAGGCTGATGTAGTTTTTCATGTACTCAATTTCCCTGGTTAGCGGCACTTTATCGTAGTTGGAATCGTAAATCATGTAGCGCATCATCTGCGAAAGCTTTTCAATAACTACGGTGGTATTGTCTGACTTGGTGTAGGCCAGGTAATACAGGTTGTTAAGTGTGTTAAACAGAAAGTGGGGATTTATCTGGGCTTTAAGAAAATTTAACTCGGCCGTAAGGCGCTCATTTTCCATTAATTTTTTTTTGGCCTCCAGCTCAAACCAGTCGGCCGCAAACCGCAGCATACTTACAAAAACCGTAATGAACAGGTTAATGGCCACCGTTTGCACGGTAAACATGTGGCTGAAAAAGTATTCCGACCGGGGCATATCGTACACCATGGCCCGCTGGGTATAAATACGGCCTATGATGAGGAGGGCAAACGGCAGACTGAACTCAGCCAGGTAACGCCAGATATTTTTATGCCGGATAAAGCGGGGCAGAAACAGAAAGTAGTTGAGGTAGGCAATGGTAAAGGTAAAGCCGAACTGAACGCCTGCAAACAGCAGGGCGTTATTCCAATCGTAGCCCCTGCGCTGCTGATAGAAACTTATCTGGTACAGGTTAAACGACAGGTAAATGCACCAGAAAACAATGTGCAGAACGGTAAGCCGGTGTTTTTGAATAATCGATTGCATGCGCCTGAGGTAACGGCAAAGGTAAGTTTCCGGTTCAAGGCGCGGTAAGCAACGGGAGTTGTTTTCGACCGCAGCCAAAAGATATTCGACTTGTGCCTGAAAGGCTTAACCTGTACAGCGGGCTGGCCGTTTGTCGAATTGATGACGCCGGTGGTCTAATATTGGCCGGTTTTCAAAACTTTACAGCTTGTTTTGCAGTCTTATTGGTGTTTAAAACTCAAAAAAACTGTGAAAAAGCGTTATACCAACTTATTTTTAGCTCTTACCCTTCTTTTGGTTCTGGCTGGATTTACTTCAATGGGGCAGTCGGACCGTCCGCGCGGTAACAATAAAATTACAGGAGTGGTACAGGATGCCGCCTCGGGGCGTCCCGTAGAGTTTGCCACCGTTGCTGTAAAAGATGAGAGCGGCGCTGTAATTGATGGCGCTGTGGCCGATGACAAGGGCAAGTTTACCATTAACAAATTGGCCGACGGCAACTACACGTTATCCATAACCTTTATCGGCTACGAAACAAAAAACATTCCCGTAACCATTAACCGCAAAGATGTTGATTTGGGTATTATTGAGTTCAAAGAAGAAGCGGCCATGCTGAGCGAGATAGTGGTGGAGGCGCAGCGTCCTATAATTGAAGAAAAAGTTGACCGCCTGGTGTACAATGCCGAAAATGACGCTACCGCCCAGGGAGGCGATGCAACCGATGTGCTCCGCAGGGTGCCCATGCTGAGCGTTGACCTTGACGGTAACGTGTCGCTTCGCGGCAATTCCAATATACTGGTGCTTATTAACAACAAACCTTCTACCATTACAGCCAGCAGTGTGGCCGATGCGCTGAAACAGATACCGGCCGACCAGATAAAATCGGTTGAGGTAATCACTTCTCCGTCGGCCAAATACGATGCCGAGGGCTCTTCAGGAATCATAAACATTATAACCAAGAAAAATACCCTGGAAGGCCTATCGTTGAATGTGGATGCCGGTGCCGGTTACCGGGGCTCCAACCTGGGGCTTAACGGAAACTACCGAAGGGGAAAAATGGGATTTTCATTAGGAGGGTTTGGGCGTGCCAATTACAATGTTACCGGTAGCTACGAAAATAACCAGATTACACAGGATACTATTTTTAACCTGCAGCGGGCCGATACGCGAAGCCAGGGGATTTTTGGCCGCTACCAGTTGGGCTGGGATTATGAAATAAACAAATACAACTACCTGGCTGCCTCGGTGCGTTATGGGTTGCGCAACGGCCGCGACTACCAGGATGGCCTTTATACCGAAACCCGGATAAACAATAACCTGGAGCGCAGCGACCTGGCTGATGTAAAAACCCTGAACAATTCGGGTAATGTGGACCTAAACCTGGATTACACCCGCACGTTCGACAAAACATCGAAAGAACTAAGCGCCTCCATTCTCTACAGCCGCAACGACCGGACAGATGATTTTACCAATACCTCTTATGATGGTAACAATGTGGTAGATGTGGTGCGCAGAAACGACAACAAAAGCCTCAATGAGGAAATAACCTTTCAGATAGATTACCAGGCACCCATTGGCGACAGGCAATTGGTGGAGATGGGCGCCAAAGAAATCATCCGAAATGTTACCAGCGATTATCAAAGTTATACAGCCCTGGGGCCTGACGGCACCTTTACCCCCGATCCGGGTTCGGGAGCAGGCAATGTATTCAGATACAGCCAGGATGTTAGTGCCGGGTACCTGTCGTATACCGCCAATTTAATTAAAGGATACAGCATCAAGGCCGGTGCCCGTTACGAGTACACCCGGCTGGATGCCAGCTTTGCCAATTCAGAGGGCGTGCCCGAAGTTAACCTGCCTTCGTTTGGTAATCTGGTGCCCAGCGTAAATCTTTCAAAAAGAATGGGGAATAACACCTTTCGCCTTTCCTACAACCGAAGAATACGCAGGCCTTCTATACAGTTTTTAAATCCCAACCGGCAAAATCCCAACCCGCTGTTTCAAAACATCGGTAATCCCAACCTAACCCCCGAGTTTACCGATAACTACGAGTTGTCGTACAGCGCCAGCATAAAAAGCACGTATTTAAACATATCGGCCTTTGTGCGCAACACCACCGAAGCCATACAAAGCGTACGCGAAGCACGGGGCGATACCATTATTACCACGTACCAGAACATTGGGCAGGAAACAGCCTATGGGCTCGACCTGTTTGGCAATGTAATGGTGGGCAAGTTAACCATAGGCGGTGGCGGAGACATTTACTACATGGTGCTGGATAATAACCTGGCCGACCCGCTGTATGCCGCCCGAAATGAAGGTTGGGTATTTGGTGGCCGCCTTTTTGGAAGCTATAAACTAAGCGATAGCTGGTCGCTGCAAGCCTTCGGCTTTATGCGCGGCAGGCGCGTAAACCTTCAGGGCTATCAGGGAGGCTTTGGTATGTACAGTGTGGCCATACGCAAGGAATTTAAAAACAAAAAAGGAGGCCTGGGCATTGGCCTGGAAAATTTCCTCACGCCCCAGTTTTATATTAAAGGAAAAACCGAAACCCCCCTTATTAACCAAACCAACACCAACGTACGCGATGTTTTCAGCATACGCATTAACTTCAGTTATCGCATTGGTAAGATGAGTTTTGATAACCAGCCGCGCAGACGCCGGTCGGTTGGCAATGACGACCTCAAAGAGAATGGCGGAGGGATGGACATGGACATGGGTATGAACAATATGCAGGGCAACAACATGGGTGGCGCACGCATGGGTTTAGGAGGTGGCCGGCCAACACCACAGCCCGTACCCCTGGTTGAAACCCCTGCCGATACTACCGCGGTCCCTGCCGACATAACCGGTACCTGGAGTTATACCGTTGAAGGCGCACAACAAGCGGCAGGGGGTACGGTTACCTTTGCCAAAAACGAAGACGGCACGTGGACCGGAACCATTAAAAGCGACCGCATGCCCCAACCAATTAACCTTACCTCGGTAACCGTTACCGGCAATAAAGTGGTGTACCGTTATGATCTGAACTTTGGCGGCAATCAGGTAACCATTATGGTAGATGCCGCAGTAAATGGCGATACCATGGAAGGGAATATGTCCATCGGGCAGTTCCGTACCGTACCGGTTAAAGCCACCCGTAAAACCGAATAATCTTTGCAATTTGGGACAGGAAAAGGGCTGCTCAACAGAGTGGCCTTTTTCTTTTAAGCTCTTTTCAGGCTGCGGAGCATTTCAGCAAAACCTTTCTTTTCTGCAAGTGCCTGTACAGAAAGCGAAATGCGCTTTACGCGGGTTTCAAAGGTTTTTGCGTCATCAACCCACTTGCTGAAATATCGCTGGTGGCCGGGGGTCAAGGTTGTAAAAAAGTCATACGCGGCAGGTTCATCTTTCAGGCAGGTAAGCAGGTCGGCATTGAGCCGGAAACGGCTGTGGTCGGTTTCAAGCTCAACCTCAACCCAGTCGCCATGCTTTTTACCCGTAGCCTTGCGCATGGATGCGTTGAAAGGAAGTATAAAGCTGCCATCGCCCATAGGAAGAAGGGCCTGCCGGCGGATAACAAGGGAATCCAGCCTTCCCTTAACCCGGAACGACTTTCGCATGCCCGGCATGAGCAGTTGTGCCTGCGCCTGCGTTACGGCAATGTAGCTCCACCCTGTTTTCTCGCCTTTTTTATTAAACTTTTGTATGCTGGCACGAAAGCGTATCATCGTTTAAAATTACAATTAACAACCCAATCACAGCTGCCTGTGCGGGAGATTAATAACTTACAGAAAGTTTTCAGTAAAATTATCCGGATTATGAAACTGGAAGAAGAGATAAAACAGGGTGCTTTCCGCGATGCCTACCACAAAGCCTTTGTTAACATTTGGTTTACTGCAGGCTGGCTCTATGCGCGCAATGCTACCTGGCTAAAACAGTTTGGGCTAACCCCCGAACAGTTTAATGTGCTGCGCATTTTAAGGGGCAGCGCCCCGCAACCGGTAAAGCTGGCCGATATTACCACGCGTATGATTAACCGGAACAGCAACGCTTCAAGGCTGGTGGATAAACTGGCCCAAAAAAAACTGGTGAAGCGTTTGCCCTGCACAACTAACCGAAGGCAGGTAGATATAAGCATTACCGGCAAAGGAATAAACCTGTTGGAAAAAATTGATACCCTTCCGCCTGTTTGGCAACTGTTGTCGAAAAAAATTTCCTTGGCCGAAGCACGTACACTAAACCGCCTGCTCGATGCCATCAGGAGTTGAATACCCTGTTCTTCAGGTGGGTCGCACAACCCTGGCAGCTGCGCCTTTTGGCGAGCAAGGTATTGTTCTTTCGCTTCAAACGTCCCGCCCTGCAACCGAAATGCTTAACTTCAGGATAGCGCTGTTCAAATTTTTGCGTCAGGCCCGTTTGCCCTTTCTGCTTGATGTAATTCCTGCAGTAAAAACAGTAACGTTAATATTTGATACTTATGAAATGGTTATTCGAGGTTACCGGCATCCCCTTAATCAGGCTATGGAATGTTTGCGCTACGCACTGGCAAAGTTTCAGGAAAGTGAAGATTACTTGATTGTAAGGAGGTTGCGCATTCCCGTGTGCTACGATCCTGGCCTGGCGCCTGATCTTGCTGCACTGGCTAAAATAAAAAATCTGAATATCGACCAGATAGTTAACCTTCATTGTGCAGCCACGTACCGTGTACTTATGCTGGGCTTTCTACCGGGCTTTGCCTACATGGGGTTTGTTCCAAAAATCCTTGAAACCGGGCGGCACGCCCAACCCCGAAAGAATGTCGAAGCCGGAAGCGTAGGTATTGCCGGAAACCAGACCGGCATCTATCCCCTGCCTTCTCCCGGGGGCTGGTTTATTATTGGCCGCACCCCGCTGCAAATATTTTTGCCGCAACAAAACGAGCCTACGCTGTTCCAGCCCGGTGATGAGGTGCAGTTTTACGCCATTACCCGCGAAGAATTTAACAGTTTTTCAGACACGGAATATAACCCCTTGTTAGGTTGAGTATTGAGGTAATTAAATCCGGACTTTTCGATACCCTGCAGGACCAGGGCAGATACGGTTACCAGCATCTGGGCATAAATCCGGGGGGAGTAATGGACCAGTGGGCTATGCGCATAGCCAACATACTGGTTGGAAATCATCATAACGAAGCGGTAATTGAAATGACCTTCCCCGCAGCCCGGCTGCGCTTTAACGCTCCCGCCCTTTTTGCCCTGGCAGGTGCCGATTTTAATCCGGTGCTTAACGGAAAAACACTGGAGTTGTGGCAACCCGTAGCCGTTGCCGCAGGTAGCGTGTTAGAATTTACCCGCTGTAAAAACGGAATGTTTTGCTACCTGGCCGTACATAAAGGATTCCGGCTTTCGCCCTGGCTGGGCAGCATGAGCACCCATGTCGCAGCCCGGCAGGGCGGACTGCACGGACGTTGCCTGAAAGCCGGTGACCAGCTGCCCCTGAACAGCCAGATCCGGCAGACAATAGAAACGCAAACCCTCTCTTTTCGCGCTGCAACTGCTGATTTTTATCTTCAGGGCCCCGTGGGTTGTTTGCCCGGACCTGAATCGGAAGAAGTACCAGAAGCTGTGAAGTGTTTCACCCGGCAAAAATTTTATATTCATCCGCAAAGCAACCGCATGGGGTACCGCCTGGTTTCAACCCTGCCACTGCCGGCACCACAGGCCGATAAACCCTCAGAAGCTGTAACGTTTGGCACCCTGCAGTTGCTGCCCAATGGCGAACTCATGGCCCTCATGGCCGACCACCAGACTACAGGCGGATATCCGCGGCTGGCGGCCATGGGCAGCGCCTGGCGCTCGGCCTTCGTGCAACGCAGACCAGGCGATACAGTTGAATTTAAATGGATTACGGCCGAAGAAGCACAGGCAACTTTTGCCAGCCAGATCATGGCCTTCCGCCGACTCAAAGCATCCTGTTATCAGAATGTAAAAAAATGGTTAAATGAAAACTATTGATATAAACTGCGATCTGGGCGAAGGCATGCCCTGGGATGAAGCCTTGATGCCGTACATAAGCAGTGCCAATATTGCCTGCGGTGCCCATGCCGGCAATGAAGAAATTATTTTCAAAACCGTGCAACTGTGCACGCAACACAATGTGGCCATTGGTGCACATCCGGGATTTGCCGACAAACCCGGATTTGGCAGAAATGAAATGGAGCTTAAGGATGAGGAACTATACCACCTTATTCGGCAGCAGATTGAAACTGTAGGGCGCATCTGTCAGGAATGTAATACCACCCTGCACCATGTAAAGCTGCACGGAGCCCTGTACAACATGGCTGCCCGAAACCGTAAAGTAAGTAAAATTGCTTCGCAGGCCGTGAAAAAAGTTAATACCAGGTTATTGTTTTACGGACTAAGCAACAGCGTAATGCTGGAAGAAGCCCGCAATGCCGGCTTGTATACCGTTGCCGAAGCCTTTGCCGATCGCGCCTATCGTGCCGATGGCTCGCTTCTGGCGCGGAGCAACCCCGGGGCTGTAATCAGCGAGCCTGAAAAAGCCCTGCACCAGGTGTTGCAGATTTTGGAGCATAATACCGTTACCACTGTTGAAAACATTAAAATACCCCTGAAAGCCGAGACCATCTGTATTCATGGCGATGAACCCCATGCACCCGAAATAGCCGGTAAAATAACAACGGCTTTGCGCACCAAGGGCTACCGGATTAGCAAACCAAAACACAGCATGAAAACCTGAAAATACGGCTTATGGATCCAAAAATTATACTGGTTACCGGTGCCAATAAGGGCATTGGGTATGAAGTGGTGCGCCAGCTGTGTGCACTCGGCCACCGGGTATTGCTTTCGGCAAGAAACGAAGCAAAAGGTACCGAGGCCGTAGCCCGCCTTAAGGCAGAAGGCCTCCATGCACACTTTCTTCACATGGATGTTGTCCAGGAGGAACAGGTACGCGTGGCGGCACAGGAAGTGGCAAGGCAATTCGGGCGGCTGGATGTGCTCATTAACAATGCTGCTGTGTTGCTTCGTGAAGATAAACGTGTTTCAGACGATCCGGCATCGGTCTTCGAACAGACCTGGCGCACCAATGTAACCGGACCTCTGCTTACGGTTAAATATTTTCTTCCGCTTATGCAGGCCGGCAGCCGGATCATCAATACTTCCAGCGGTGGCGGAAGCATGACCGACCCGGTGGGCGGATGGTCGCCTGCCTATTGCATCTCCAAATCGGCTTTAAATGCCTTAACGCGCCACCTGGCATTTGAACTGGCAAACCGGCAAATAACCGTAAATGCCTATTGTCCGGGTTGGGTTCGTACCGATATGGGAGGGCGGGCAGCACCGCGCTCGGTGCAGCAGGGTGCTGATACGGCTGTATGGCTGGCCACTGCCGGGGTGCATGAAACCGGTAAATTTTTCCGCGACCGGAGAATTATAAGCTGGTAACGGAACCTTACCTGCCAAATTGTTGTATATACAACGATTAGATAACCAGGTCAGATGAATATCGTTATACACCCTGCCCACACCCGTGGCCATGCCCACTACGGCTGGCTTGACACGTGGCATACATTCAGTTTTGCACATTATTACAATCCGGAACGCATGAACTTCGGAGCTTTGCGTGTACTGAATGACGATACTGTTCAGGGCGGTAAAGGTTTTGACCGGCACCCGCATGAGAATATGGAAATTGTTTCCATTCCGCTTGCCGGCGCGCTGGAACATCAGGACAGCATGGGCAACCGTGCCGTAATACGCGAAGGCGATGTGCAGATTATGAGCGCCGGAACGGGCGTGGTGCACGCTGAGTACAATGGCAATGCACATCAGCCGGTTAGCTTTCTTCAAATATGGGTTTTTCCGAAACAGCAAAACATAACACCGCGTTATGATCAGCGAACGTTTCGTAAGGAAGACCGACACAACCGGTGGCAGCAAATTGTAAGTCCGGCGCAAAACGATGAAGGCGTGTGGATAAACCAGGATGCCTGGTTTTACCGGGCCAGGCTGGACGAAGGCAGCCAACTGGATTACTCTCTTCACCTTTCCGGAAACGGAGTGTATTTGTTTTTAATTGAAGGCTCGGTTACCGTTAATGGTACGGTGTTGAATAAACGCGATGGAGCGGGGATATCCGGCACCAAAAAAATTGGTTTTGCTGCCAACAAGCCGGCCGAGTTGTTGTTAATGGAAGTACCCCTAACATTTTGAAATCATGAAATTAAGAAGTGTTTCCCGCCTGCTGTATGCCCATTTGGTAGATATGGGAGGCATACCGGTAAGACAGCCATTGCCCGCTGCCGGGGTAGAACAGGTCGATCCGTTCCTGTTATTGCATCATGCCAATCTTAAAGCCCCCACCCATATCGAGCCCCGCCATGCCGGTATTGGTCCGCATCCGCACCGGGGGTTTTCACCCGTAACCTTTATATTTAAAGGCGGGGTGCATCATCGCGACAGCCGCGGGAACAACAGCGTGATATACGAGGGAGGAGCACAATGGATGAATGCCGGCCGTGGCATCATCCACAGCGAACGCCCTCCGGCCGACATTCATGAACGGGGAGGTGTGCAGGAGCTCATTCAGCTGTGGATTAACACACCCGCCCGCCACAAAATGGACCAGCCACTGTATTTTCCCGTGCCGGCCGAAAACGTACCCGAAATACACAGTCCCGATAGTAAAGTAACCGTACGCCTTTTTGCCGGTGAACTGATGAATAAAAAAGGCCCCGCGCCCACCCAGACTGAAGTTATAGCCGCCACGCTGCTACTGCAGCCATCGGGTAGTTTAACCATACCCTTGCCGGAAACGCACAATGTGTTGCTTTATCTGCTGGACGGTGAGGTAAATATCGAAACCTACGGCAAAACCGAAGGCCTTAACCTGGTGGTTTTTGCCAACGATGGTCAGGGCATAGCGCTTGAAGCTCTTAAGCCTACACGGGCTTTGTTGCTTGGTGGTGAGCCGCTGCATGAAGAAGTGGTATCTTACGGCCCCTTTGTTATGAATAACCAAACCCAGATACTGGAAGCTATGCGCGACTATCAGATGGGAAAAATGGGGGTTTTGATTGAAGAGTAAATAAATTAAAAAATCCATGTCTGATAAATCCATTTCTTCCGACATCGAAGCACCCGTAATGGAAGTGGTTCGGATCCGCCGGAGTTCGCGTGCATTTGCTGATAAAGAGGTATCCGAAGATGTTATAAAGTCGTTATTCGAAGCAGCACGCTGGGCTCCGTCCAGTCGCAATGAACAACCCTGGCGTTACCTATATGCCACCCGTAGCCAGAAGGAATTGTGGGGTAAAATTTTTAACACCTTAACCGAAGGCAACAAAATTTGGGTGCAGCACGCACCCCTGCTTATTGTTAGCATGGCGCTAAAAGTGTTTTCACGCGATGGTGCTCCGAACCCCACCGCATTGTACGATTTGGGAGCAGCCAACGCTTTCCTTACCTTACAAGCTACCTCCATGGGGCTTAACGTGCGCCAAATGGGCGGATTTTACCCCGACAAACTGCAGGAAGCCCTGCGCATTCCGCCGGAGTTTGAAGCGGTGTCGGTAATGGCTGTGGGGTACACTTCACAGCCTGACAAGCTTCCGGCCGAACTACGGGAGCGCGAAAACGCACCCCGCATGCGTTATTGCCAACCCGCCTTTGTTAGAAACGAAGTTTTTTATTAAATACCAATGGAAAACAGCCTGCTTACTGCAGTGGCCGAGATCGGTAAGGATCATTACGCCACCCGCCTAACCAACACCCGTGGACATTCTTTGCTGGCCGATGAACCACCTGATGCAGGTGGCACAGATCAAGGCCCAAGGCCCGGAGACTTTTTGCGCATGGCCCTGGCTTCATGTACAGCCATAACCCTGCGCATGTATGCCGACCGCAAAAACTGGCCGGTAGAACACATACGCGTTGAAGTTGCCAATGCGCCCTTTGATGGCCAGAAAACCATGTTCCATATCCATATTGAGATAAGGGGCCCGGTTAGCGAAGAACAAAAAAACAGATTACTGCAAATTGCCAAACTGTGCCCGGTGCACAAAATGCTTACCCATACCATTGAGGCAGAAACATCCCTACAGGTTGTCTGAGTTTTTTACATAGTACGATATTCTGCGGGTATCGTAGTTAATGGACATCCTGTAACGAGATAGTACATCAGCCCCCAGAATGCCCGCAATAATTATGGATTCGTGGGTATTGATTTTAGCGATGAGATGAGAAATGTTTTGAGCTTTGGGTTGGATGGTTATTTCCCGGCCTTCTATTTGAAGTTTAAAACTGTAAACAGGATAAATCCGGACTGAACCATTAAAACCATTTATCTCGGCTTCCGACAAGTCGTCCGTATGCTCACGGATAACAAATCCATAATGCCGGGCCGCCCCGGTGTGCAGAATCGTAAGGGTTGAACCGGTATCAACGATCATCCAGGCGTCCTTTCCGTTTATGGTTACTTTTATCAGCGGAATTTTTTGATTAATAGTTAAAAACGGGACTTCAAAAAAAGACCTGTTGGGGTCTGCATTTTGGCTTACCTGCAAATTAGTTGAACTACATCCCGTCCACAGTACAATTATCATTAAAAAAGATTTAAGGTACACTGCTTTCATGGATTTGATGACCTCCGCTTCAAGTCAAAGAAACAGCTGAAGTAAGCGGTAAGAAAATTTTTTCGATATACTTAAAAGTATATGGTGTATATAATTCAGATGCCTGACTAAAATGCTATTACAGTTTATAAAATGATTTTGTCGAAAATAATCAGCTATTTGTCTAATAAATTTGGTAATACGCATTGAGCAACAGAATTTTATAAATCCTTAAGCAAAGGTGGCATCAAAAAGCTCTGTATCAGTAAGAACTAAACTGTTAGCCCATATTCTTTTCTGGGTTCTGATTGTAGTGTATGAGTCGGTTGTCTGGGGGCTGGTTGATGATGCTTACTTCGAACGCTTTTACAGTTCACTGGTTGACTTGCCTGTAAAAATTACAGCCGCATACTTTACCCTTTATGTACTTATTGACCTGTTGCTGGTTAAGAAGAAATACCCTTTATTCTTTTTCCTTTTAATACTTTCTGCCTTTGTATTTGGACTGATTTCCAGAGCTCTGTCCTACAACATCATTTATCCCAGGTTTTACCCTGATGCGTTAACTACACCCTTACTATATCTACCCAAAATTTTGATAATGATGTTTTCAATCTACTCGGTTGTAGGCTTGCTGGCATCGTTTCATCTTATAGAACATTGGTACAAGAATCAAAAAACAGCACAACGATTGGAGCAGGAAAGGCAGTTGTTGGAAAAAGAAATGCTGGCGGCACGACTTAAGTTACTCACATCTCAAATTAATCCTCATTTTCTTTATAATACACTTAACAATATATATGTAATGGCTTTGAATAAGTTTGATCGTACACCCGAGTGCATACACCGTCTTTCCGAACTTACAAGTTATATGTTAAATGAGAGCAACAATGATTTTGTGTTGCTTGACCAGGAAATCAATTACACACGAAATTATATTGAGTTGAAAAGGCTGAGGTACGGAGATAATGCCGATATTTCATTAAATGTTTTTAATGAAACCGCCGGAGTGCTTATAGCCCCTTTATTGCTGTTGCCTTTTGTTGAAAATGCTTTTAAGCATGGGCTAAGTGCCCATATTCATGACGGGTGGCTAAGGGTGGATATATCCAGAAAAGATTTCGAACTGATAATAAAGGTTGAAAACAGCAAAAACACGGCTGCAAATACCAAAACAGGAACAGGTTTTGGTTTAGCAAACGTGCGTAAAAGACTCGACCTGGTTTACGGCCAATATTATAAGCTGGATATTATGGAAGATGAGGGCGTGCATCTGGTGGTTTTAAGGATACCTTGCATCGTTGAAGATTCGGGTGAAAAACAGCAATTTTATGAGATGCATAGTAATAGATGATGAGCCGCTTGCGCGAATGCTGATCGAAGGTTACATCAGCCGGATTGATGGGTTGAAACTTGTGCGCAGTTTTTCAAATGCCGTAGAAGCATTTGGCTTTTTACAGGTAAATGAGCCAGTAGATGTATTGTTTTTGGATATCCAAATGCCGCAAATGACCGGCATTGAATTTTTAAAATCGCTAAAGCAGCCACCCAAAGTAATTTTTACAACCGCCTACCGTAAATATGCCATCGATGCTTTCGATCTGGATGTGGTGGATTATTTGCTTAAACCGGTTTCATTCGAAAGGTTTTTGAGAAGCATAGGTAAAATATACCAGTTCAGGCAGCTTATGAATAACACAGAAAAGCCTGACCTGCAAAACGCTTTAAAACAGGCTTACCTGTTATTAAAGGAAAACCGAGCCACACAAAAAGTTTATCTAAGCGAAATTGTTTACATTGAAAGCCTGCGGGATTATATTCGGGTAAAGACAACCAATGGCCAAATTATAACCCATCAAAAAATCAGCTACATGGAGCAAAAACTTCCGGAGTCGGCATTTTTACGCGTGCACCGCTCATTTATTGTGGCCTTAGACAAGGTAACATCTTTTCAGAGCACCCATGTTAACCTGGGTACAGTAAAAATACCAATCGGAAAGCTTTATAAAAATATGGCATTGAAAGCCCTCAACGACAACAAATCGTTAAAATCTGCCTGATTCAGTCCGGGCACCTGATGTAAATAATGCCACTGGTTTTAATACCCCAATGATTTATTAGTCACGCAGGGAAAGGCAACGCCTGTTAGGTGACGCTGTTATAGCAAAAAATCGTAATTTTATTGCAGTAGTATTTAAATTTGATTGGTAAATACGAATGAAATTACAACCGTGGCTTTTGGTTACGTTAATTTTGGGCTTCCTTTCCTGTAATCCGGATGACCCGCTGCCGCTCATCCGGCAATATGAAGTGTTGTGGGAAGTTAACCTGGCCGATCGTTACGGAGATTTTGCAACCATTCCGCATAAAATACACCTGTTTAACCAGGTATTTGTTAATCCCAACGGTACCATATATGTAATTCATCATCCGGAAAACACCTACAATTCAACCTACGTTACCCTGCTGGATGCCAGCGGAGCTTACCTGGCCGACCTGATCCTGCCGGATGAATATTTGTTTTCTGTTCAATCAACAACAGGAGGAAACATGCTGTCGGCTTCGAGCACTGATTCAGGTTATTTGCTAAAAACCTGGAATGAAAATTTGTCTTCCTCAGTGCTAAAAACCATTCCTCCGGTTGCCTATTTTCGGCAACTCTACATTCAGAATAATGCGTATTACGAAATAAGTTATAATACAGCTTTAAACGATAATGAGCTGATACACTATGATTTCAATGATCAAATCAGGTGGAAGAACAGATTAAGCACCTACCAGGCTGAAGGACATACCCAATTATTATTTTATGCCGGTAACCAGGATATACTGTTAGTAAATAGTAAACATGATTATCAAAATCTGGTTCTTAACCGGATTAATGCCCAAAGCGGTTCATCAGTATGGCGAAAAGAGATGGTATTGCAGCAATACGGCTTTACAAGTCCAATGCCTTCAATTAATATTTTGCCCGACGGCAACCTGATTCTGTTCGATAAGTTTAACTACATTCAAATAAGTGCCGGAGGGGCCATTCAAACTTATTCACGGATTGGAAATGTTGATTCTATACCGGAAAACAACATAACCGGCTGCATACGGGAGACGGACGGGGGTTTTTTGCTGGTTACCTCATTTACCGAGGCTGAGGGGTGGTATGGATTCAGGCTGTTGAAAACAGACGCGCACCTGAACGTGGGCTGGGTGGGTAATTTCCGGCAGAGCACACCCGGCTTCCTTTCGGACTATGACCGACAGGGCGATGTTTTGATACTGCTTACCAGCAACGGATATTTGTATGCCATTAAACCTGCCAGCTAACAGGTTATTCAAGAATAATTCTTTTTAAATAATATCCATTGGGGTCAATCTGAAGCGGGGCATCGCTTTCAACCTGAACAGGCGTTTTGCCAATGGTTATTTTTTGCAGGCCTTTTGAGGTAAGCACTTCAACAGGTATTTCGTCATCCAGGTTGCGCACACGCAGATTATACCTGTTTGCTGAAGTTCTCACGGCTTCAAACTCCAGTTTCTGGGTGCTGCGAAGGTATAAATCGAATACAGGACGCAGGCTTTTTCCGTGAGCTTCACTAAACAACTGTTCTACATCATCCGTGGTAATGGTATTGGGCGAAACATACCGGGCATCGGTGGCAAGTTTTTTAAGGGTTTTAAAAAATACCTCATCGCCCATAATAAACCGCAGGGTATGCATAAAGAAGGCTCCCTTGCCATAGATGTCGCTGTGGTAGCTCTGGTCGGTATCGGCATGGTCGGCCTGTACAATGGGTATTTTGTTTTGGGAGTTCAGGGCGTAGCGCAGCATAGCCTGCCGGTAGGCTTCTTCACCCCCTTTTTCAAGCAGGTGCAGAGCATCGGCAAACGAGCAAATGCCTTCCTGAATCCACATGTGGGCCCAATCGCGGTTGGTGATTTTGTTGGCCCACCACTCATGCCCGAATTCGTGCACCAGCAGCCAGTCGTGCGGGCGGCCCTTTACCGAAGTATATCGGTATTGATTGCCATAGGCAATGAGGGTTTGATGTTCCATACCCAGGTGGGGTGTTTCGCAAACGCCTATTTTTTCGTTTACCCAGGGATATTCACCGAAATACTTTTCCAGTATGCGGCAGGCCTCTTCCAGTAACTGCAACAGGCTGTCGGCCCGGTGTGCATTTTCTTCCAGTACATAAAATTCCATAGGTACCGTGTTGTGGTTAACGGTGGTGTAGGTGCGGCTTACTTTTTTGAACCGGCCAATGTTAAACACCAGGCAGTAGTTGCTAATGGGGTAGCGGGTGCGCCAGTGAAAAGTGGTAAATGGTCCTTTGTTTTTCTGACTGACCAGCAAGCCTGGGCCGGCCACTACCAGTCCTCTGGGTACGGTAATGAGCAAATCGGCACCCTCATCGGGTTCATCGCTGGGGTGGTCTTTGCAGGGGAAAAATATTTTTCCTCCCTCGTTCTGGCAGGTTATGGCAATCCATGGATTGCCGCGGCTATCTTTTTCCCACTGAAAGCCGCCTATCCAGGGTGGCCGTTCGGCAATGCCGGGTTTCCCTTGATAGTAAATGCGGATGGTTTGATTGTCGGATGGTTTTACTGAAAGGTTTTGCGGGCTTATGCGCAGCCGGTCGTCTGCAGTATGCTCAAAGTCGGCTGCCTTGCCGTTAACAGTAACCCGTGTAACGGTTAAGCCGTGCCACAGGTCGAGTAAAATAGTGGTTGGTTTTTCAGAAAAGCGGGCTCGTACTTCTGTGTAGCCCGATATGCTTTTGCCAGCCGGATCAACCGTAAGCGCCAGGGTATAGTGGCGAACATCCATTAAAGCCTGCTCGGGGGGAAGCGTCCCGCCCGATCGCAGGTTTTGCGCTGCCAGCGCCGGGATGAGCAACGAAAAAATCAATAAAGCAATGCCTTTTAACATGGCAGAGGGGGTTAGGCGTTTAGGCGGTGCATTAAGCCATAAGGTATTCCTTTTTGAGCAGCGGACAAATGCGGTAGCGCTCATCGTGCGTGTCTTCATATACGGCTTCCAGCAGTTCATATACATGCTTAATGCCTATGCGCCGGCACCATTCAAAAGGCCCATACGGGTAGTTGGTGCCCAGTTTCATGGCCTGGTCTATGTCTTCGCGTGTAGCCGTTCCTTCCTGCACTGTGTAATAGGCTTCGTTGATAATCATGCTTACAATGCGGGGAGTAACCATGCCTACGCGGTCATCAACCAGCAGGTATTCGGTGTTAAGCATTTTGCACAGTTCATCCAGCAGGGGCATGTCGGCTTCCTGCAGTACACAAACTTCCAGGATTTCGCGTTCCACAAAGGTGGGCAAGCCGTTAAACCCAAACAGCCGGGCGGCAATCTGGTGGTTGGCGATGTTCGATAACTCAGCCAGCGAAATTTTGGCCGTATTGATAAAAACACGGGCTTCGGGCCGCGAGGCATACATTTCTATCTGATGGGGCTCTTCATCCAGTATGAAGTCGAGTACCAGGTCGCTGCAAGAAATAAACCGTTAGACTAAGCGGTGGTAGTGATAAAGGGTATAATGGAGGTTGCCAAATTTCCTGTGGCATTCCTCCAGATTAATTTTCTCACCTATAATCAAAAGGTTCATTATATTGGCCGGTAAGATTTTCGTTTTGTTGGTTGGCTGTGAATATAATCGTTTAACCTTAATAATATGTCAGTAAGTGTTGTTTATTCCACGAATGCTCCGGAACCTATCGGTCCTTACAGCCAGGCTATACGGGTTGGTAACCTGTTGTTTGTGAGCGGCCAGATAGCCATACGCAAGCCCGGCGGTGAGCTGATTACCGGGACCATTGAAGCAGAGACCGAGCAGGTTATGCAAAACCTGAAAAGCATACTGGAGGCTGCGGGGCTAACTTTTGCCCATGTGGTAAAATGCACCATTTTTTTAAAAGACATGAACTATTTTCCGGTTGTGAACGAAGTATATGGGCAATATTTTCCAGCCAATCCGCCGGCCCGCGAAACGGTTGAAGTAAGCCGCCTGCCCAAAGATGTAAATGTTGAAATTTCGTGTATTGCCGCCGGGTAGCCGTTCTTTCTTTTATTTACCGGCTTCTTTTACCCAGGTGTCTTTAAGGGTAACGGTGCGGTTAAAAATGGGCTTTCCGGGGGTGGAGTCGGGGTCGGCAACGAAATAACCTTTGCGCAAAAACTGGTAATGGGCGGTTGGGTCGGGTTGAGCCAGCGAAGGCTCGGCCCAAACCTGTGAAAGCACCTGCAGGGAGTGGGGGTTGAGGTATTCTTTAAAATCGCCTTCGGCCTCCGAAAGGTCGGCTATTTTAAAAAGCCGGTCGTACAGGCGCACTTCTACGGGCACGGCATGGGCTACGCTTACCCAGTGCAGGGTTCCTTTTACGTGCAGCCCTGAAGTGTCGGCACCGCTTTTGCTTTCGGGAATGTAGGTGCAGCGCAGTTCGGCTATACTTCCGGAGGCATCTTTTATTACCTCATCGCATCGGATGATGTAGGCACTTTTCAGTCGTACCATTTGTCCCGGGGCCAGGCGGAAATATTTTTTGGGAGGGTTTTCCATGAAGTCGTCTGCTTCTATGTACAGTTCACCCGAAAAAGGTATCTGGCGAAAGCCTGCATCGGCATCTTCCGGATTGTTTTCTGTTTGCACCCATTCGGTATGTCCTTCGGCATAGTTGGTAAGCACCACCTTCAGAGGTTGGAATACTACCATTCTGCGTAGCGCAATTTTATTGAGGTGTTCGCGGACGCAAAACTCCAGCAGGCCCACATCAATAAGGTTATCTCTGCGGGCTACGCCCACGCGGTCGCAGAACTCGCGTATGCTTTCGGGGGTGTAGCCCCGTCTGCGCATGCCGCTAAGGGTAGGCATGCGGGGGTCGTCCCATCCGTTTACGTGTTTTTCGTTTACCAGCTGCAGCAGTCTGCGCTTACTCATTACGGTGTAGGTAAGATTGAGCCGGGCAAATTCGTATTGTTTGGAGGGAAAAATTTCGAGCTTTTCAATAAGCCAGTCGTACAGTTCGCGATGCGGGGCAAATTCAAGCGTGCAGATGCTATGCGTTATGCCTTCAATCGAGTCGCTCTGGCCGTGGGCAAAGTCGTACATGGGGTAAATGCACCAGCGGTTGCCCGTTCGGTGGTGGTGTGCATGTTTAATGCGGTACAGAATGGGGTCGCGCATGTGCATGTTGGGGTGGGCCATATCTATTTTGGCGCGCAGCACTTTTTCGCCATCGCGGTATTTTCCTTCGCGCATTGCGGCAAACAGTTTAAGGTTTTCCTCAACCGTGCGGTTTCGGTACGGACTGTTTGTGCCGGGCTCGGTGGGTGTTCCTTTCTGACGGGCTATTTCTTCACTGGTGCTGTCGTCCACATAGGCCAAGCCTTTTTTAATAAGCTTTACGGCAAACTCATAAAGCTGCTCGAAGTAGTCAGAAGCATAAAACTCATTCTTCCATTCAAAGCCCAGCCAGCGGATATCCTTTTTAATGCTTTCCACATATTCCACATCTTCGGTTACGGGGTTGGTATCGTCAAAACGCAGGTTGGTATAGCCCCCGTATTTTTTGGCCAGTCCAAAGTTCAGGCAAATGCTTTTAGCATGGCCTACGTGCAGGTAACCGTTGGGCTCGGGCGGAAAGCGGGTAACAATCTGGCTGTATCGGCCGGCTTTCAGGTCGTTTTCGATAATTTCTTCAAGAAAATTTAATGATCTGGCTTCGCTCATACTGTGGGTAAAAGGCAAAGGTAAGGGCAAATAGCATTCATAGGTTAACTTTGCCGCATGAGTAACGTAAGGGTTCGATTTGCCCCCAGCCCAACCGGGCCGCTTCATATTGGTGGGGTGCGTACGGCATTATATAATTTCCTGGTTGCCCGCCGGCACGGGGGTACTATGATTCTTCGGATTGAAGATACCGACCAGAGCCGTTTTGTGCCGGGGGCGGAACAGTATATTGTGGAATCGCTGCAATGGTTGGGCATTGTTATTGATGAAGGTGTGGGGCCCGGGGGGCCACATGCTCCCTACCGTCAGTCGGAACGCAAGGGTATCTATCGCCAATATGCCGAACAACTTGTGCAATCGGGGCATGCCTACTATGCTTTTGATACAGAAGAAGAGCTGGAAGCCATGCGCCAGCGCCTGAGGCAGGCCGGAGCGGAACAACAGCAGTATGGCCCGGCCACGCGCATGCTGATGCGCAACGCGCTTACCCTGCCACCGGAAGAAGTGCAGCATCTGTTAAACAATGGGGCACACTATGTTATCCGGTTTAAAATACCGGAAGGGCAACAGATAACGCTGCACGACCTGATACGGGGGCAGGTAATTGTAAACAGCGAACAGCTGGACGACAAAGTATTGATGAAATCAGACGGCATGCCTACCTACCACCTGGCCAATGTGGTTGACGACCACCTGATGGAGATTACCCATGTGATACGCGGAGAAGAGTGGTTGCCCTCAGCCCCCCTGCATGTATTGTTGTACCGCGCCCTGGGCTGGGAAGCGCACATGCCCCGGTTTGCCCACCTGCCCCTGCTGCTCAAGCCCGACGGCAACGGAAAGTTAAGCAAGCGCGATGGCGACCGCATGGGCTTTCCGGTGTTTCCGCTTAGCTGGACCGACCCCTTTACAGGCGAACAGGCACGTGGTTTTCGCGAGGCAGGTTATTTGCCCGCCGCACTTATTAACTTTCTTGCCCTGCTGGGATGGAACCCCGGCACAGAACAAGAGTTGTTTACCCTGGACGAATTAATTGAGGCTTTTAACCTGGAGCGCATAAACAAATCGGGGGCACGATTCGATATAAATAAGGCAAAGTGGTTTAACCAACAATACCTGCGCAAACTGCCCAACGAACAACTGGCGGAGCTGCTCGGGCAGCAATTGGAACAACACGGCCATGCCTGCAGCATGGAGAAAAAGCTGCGCATTGTTGCCCTGCTAAAAGAGCGCATCACCTTTCCGCATGAATTGTATGCACAGGCAAAAGTTTTCTTCTCATTACCTGCGCAACCCCAAGCCGAGTGGGTGCGTAAAAAATGGACGCTGCCCGTTCAGCGGGCGCTGGGATTACTTGCCGATAATCTGGCCAAACAAACCAGCTTTACGGCAGACGTTCTCAGGCAATTAATTGAGCAGGCAGCCGAACAGCAACAGCTTAAGGCCGGGCAGCTTATGCAGCCCCTTCGGGTGGCATTAACCGGCGAAACCAACGGACCCGACCTGATGGAAATGGCGGCAATCTTAGGACGTGACGCATGTATTCAAAGAATTAAAAGTACCTTGCAATACACCCAATCTATTTTATCCTGATTATGCCCCGCAAAAAGACACCTGCCAAAAAGAAGCCGGCCAAACCCAGGGTTCATAAAGAACTGGAGGGATTTGAAATTTCGATCGACACCTTTGGCGAGCTGAAATCCAATCTGGATATCGAAAAAATAAATGAATTTCTTGACCGCAACGTTGACGATAAAAAGCTGGCCGGGCGTGACGACTACGAAGAATTGAAAAAAGGCAGAAAGACCAGGAAGAAATAAAAGCGCTAGAAGAAGATTGTGCCGGAGTACTGCGGCGGCTAATAGTTTGCAGCTTTGTGCCGGTTCAAGTGGTCTTTAAGCCACTAACCTTGTCTTTCTCTTGCCAAAACGCAAAAAACGCAGGTTGCCGTACGCAAACAAGGCTCAAACAACACGTAAGAAAAACAGCAAGATTGATTTGTTTATTTCCCCACCGGGTATTTACTTCGTAATACCACTTCACCCCTGCACACCCTTTACAGCCGGAGGCCTAAAGGGGCAGCCGGTGAAGGGCTTCTCGTCAAGTAGCGGGAGCTGTGTAAAAGAAGATAGTCCAAATGCACCGGCTCAGCAATAATAAACTGCAAACCGGGTCATTCCTGTCTGGGAATAACCCGGTTTTCCTTATGTTTACTTGTTATTTAAAAGTTCTCTTCCTGTTTGCTTTACCAGGATGTTCTTTATTTAAAGAAGAAGAAAATAAAGATGTTATAAGACTTGAAAGGGCAAAGGCATCGGTAGATGTTAATCCGTTTTTTAAGGTTGAATTTATTGAAATACATGCCAGTTATCCTCTGAATATAAAGAAAGTCAGGAGCTCGGAGAAAAGCTTTCTCTATTTGGGCGATGATTCCGATCCGGCTACGTTGTTAATTTTTGATTTAAAATCAAAAACCTGGGCGGATGAAATCAATTTCCGGGAATTAAATATTAGCCCGATTGACTTTGCCGTTCATTATCCCATTATTTATGTGCTTGGCAGTGATGATAAAATTTTCTTCTATAACCTTCAGAGCCGTACCATTGAAAAAGAAATTAAACTCAATCAGGAAAAGTATAGTGAAATAGAAGTTTTTAATAACCAATATTTAATCTTAAAAAAAGATAATCTTGTAAGTGTAGATCCTGACAGTAAAATACTTTACAGAGTAAAAATATGTGAACTTTTTTCAGGCAAAATATTACGCGAATTCGATCCATATAATTTTCAGCCCGGCAGCAATGTAATCATAACCAACAGCCAGGCCTTTCTTAAACAAAGAAATGAAATTTTTTATATCAAACCTTTCTGCGACACAGTATTCCGTTTCTATGCTGAACAGAAAACATTTGGTTTTTATAAATTTATTGCCTTCCATAATCCAGTAAATTATCAGAAATATGCACACATTAAGAGTGATCTGGAGAAATATAAAGCCATTGAAAAAACAAAAGAATTCGAAACAGGTATTTTTCTTTTTTCAGAGAATGAGCAATTCAGAATATTTCAATATCTTTCAAATGGGAAACCCGCATTTTACTATCTGAACAAGAAATATAAAACCAACTTTTGTACCTACGTAATGAATCATGCTGCTGGCACTAATCTTCCTTTTCCGGAATGGCTTACCCCCGAAACGCTTATAACGGTATTGAACGAGAATACATTGATTAAGCATGACTTCCGCCCTGCCAACCCGTCATTATTGGATATAAAACGAAAAATTACCTATGAAGGAAAAAATTATCTTGTTCTGTATTATCCTGCTCACATATAGTTGCCATAAGCAGGAGAACTCCACCGACACCCGGCTGCAGGAAACCAGTCTGTATCGGATTGACAGCGATACACTGGAATTTGAACTGTCGGTACTGCATACAAGAAGTGGAGTTAAAGCTTCGGCAGGAGGCCCCTCGCGAGTGGAATACAAAGGATATTCTTTCTACGAGGTGGTGAAGGAATTGGAAATGGCTTCGGGTGTGAAAATTCTTCTGGATACTGCAGTGCATATTGATTCAACGCTTAATTTAAGCGCTTACTTTAAAGGCGGCAAACCAGTAAACTACAACCTGGTTGTTGATTTACTGGCCCGATCGTTAAATCTCTCGGCTACCTATGATTCGCTCACCGGGCTTGCAAACCGCATCCGTTTTAAAAATTTTGTCAATCTTTCACAGGCTAAAGAATATAACAAGCTGGACCAGCAAGGGCCGGTAATGCGCATTACCAATCCCACGCCTGTGTTTCTGGCAGGCTTGTTAAGCCGGCACTACGGGCAAAATTTCTCTGCAGAGAACGATTCGGTAATATGGCCAGGCACCCTGCAAATAGATCTGTCGGCCAAACCTCCGCTGGGTAGTATTGCCCGGGAGATGAACCTGTACATCGACACAACCCGTGTAAAGTTTGTTGCCCGAAAGATAGGCAGGTGGTAAGGTTTGCTGCCGCGGGGTAAAGGTTGCACGTTTTTAGGCGCAGATGGCCCGGCCTTACAGCAGGCGTTCGTTAAAACAGGCTGCCTTTAACAGCAGGGCGTAAAAAAATGCAAATCATTTCTTTCTGAAACCTAATTTTCTACCTTTGCGTCCGGATTTTAAAAACCCTTAAAATCAGGCTTGTAATGCCCTCTTTTTTACTGATATTCAAACGTTTAGCTCTTCTTCCGGCACTGGCTGCCGCCTTGCTTTACACGCCCCGGCTTTATGCTTCCGAAAGCCCCGCTGGTGGCGGGTTTGATGTGGGCGAAGTTATTCTGCATCACGTTAAAGACGATCACGTGTGGCACTTCTGGGATGGCCACTACGGAACGTTATACCTGCCCGTTATTGTCTACACCAAAGAAAAAGGATGGGAAATATTTTCTTCGCGGAATTTTTATGATGAACATCACAATCTGACAGAATACAACGGCTACCGCATGGAGCATGGCCACATATACCTGGCCGATACCGGCAAGCCTGTTCTGGATTTATCCATCACCAAAAACGTTGCCATGCTTTTTATTAATGCCGTCCTGCTGCTGGCGGTGTTTGCGGCAGTGGCCAGGGGCTATATGCAAAACAAGGGCCAAGCCCCCAGGGGAATACAATCGTTTTTTGAGCCTGTAATTGTATTTGTGCGCGATGAAATTGTAAAGCCCAACATTGGGCATCATTACGAAAAGTATCTGCCTTATCTGCTCTCGCTGTTTTTCTTCATTTTGTTCGGAAACCTGCTGGGGCTGTTGCCCGGTGCCGGCAACCTTACCGGCAATATCGCGGTAACCATGACGCTGGCCGTCTTCACTTTTCTTATCACCAACTTCAGCGGCAACAAAGCCTACTGGGGGCATATCTTCTGGACACCCGGTGTACCCTTCCTGCTGCGCTTTGTAATTCTGCCGGTAGAAATCGTAGGGTTGTTTACCAAACCCTTCTCGCTCATGATTCGTTTGTTTGTTGCCATAACGGCCGGGCATATTGTGCTGTTAAGCCTTATTAGCCTGGCCTTTATATTTCAAAGCATTGCCGTGGGGCTGGTATCCAGCCTTATTGTATTGTTTATTAATCTTATTGAATTGCTGGTAGCCGGTATTCAGGCCTATGTATTTACGCTGTTTACCTCGTTATACATAGGCATGGCCGTAGCCGACCACGACCATCACTAAGATTAAGGAATTGAAGATATCCCGTGCCGCAGTTGGTGCGGGTTTTGTTTAACTTTAACTATATACACACATGCTAACAGCACTTTTATTGGACATCAGCTACGCCATTATGGGCGCAGGTATCGGTGCCGGCCTGGCAGCAATTGGCGCAGGTATTGGCATTGGTCGCATTGGCGGTTCGGCCATGGAAGGCATGGCGCGTCAGCCCGAGGCATCCGGAAAAATTCAGGGTGCCATGCTGATTATCGCTGCCCTCATTGAGGTGGCCGCCCTGTTTGCGCTGGTAATTTGCCTGCTGATTTCCTTCAAAGGCTAATGCCCGAAAGAACCTGTTACCGGCACTGGGCCGGCCAGGTTCTTTCTTTTTGCTTTTGTTATAGGCTAAACAAACTTTAAAACTATGGATTTACTTACTCCGGGAACGGGACTAATCATCTGGCAGGCATTCGTGTTTTTGCTGCTGGTTTTTCTGCTGGCAAAGTTTGCCTGGAAACCCATTCTTAACTCGCTAAAAGAGCGCGAAATTTCTATTCAGCAGGCCCTCGATGCAGCCGAAAAGGCCCGTGCCGAAATGGCCCGACTGCAGGCCAACAACGAAAAGCTGCTGCAGGAGGCCCGTAATGAACGCGATAAAATATTGAAAGAAGCCCGCCAAAACGCCAACCGCCTGGTGGAAGAGGCCCGCGAAGAAGCACGTAAATCGGCTGACAAAATTATTAACGATGCCCGCCAGGCCATACAGCTTGAAAAGCAGGCAGCCCTGCGCGAAGTAAAAGTGCAGGTAGCGCGCTTCTCGCTTCAGATTGCCGAAAAACTGCTGAAGAAAAACCTGGAAAACGATAAAGCTCAGAAAGAGCTGGTTGAAACCTACCTGAAAGACCTTTCAGTGAACTAACTATGGCCTATTCGCGTGTTGCCTACCGTTACGTTAAATCGTTGCTGCAGCTGGCAGTAGAACAAAATGCACTGGAAGCGGTACATGCCGATATGCTGCTGTTCGACCGTGTGTGCCGGCAAAACCGCGCCTTTACCCTTATGCTTCGCAATCCGGTAATCCGGCATGACAAGAAAAAAGATGTGCTCACGGCACTCTTCAGCGGGAAGGTACACACCCTGACCATGGCCATTTTCGACATCATAACCCGCAAAAACCGCGAACCCCTGCTGCCCGAAATAGCCCGGCAGTTTCATCAGGCCTACAACGAATACAAAGGCATTGTATCGGCTACGCTCGAAACAGCCGTGGCGCCCGATGCGGAACTGCTGGAAGAGTTTAAAAAGCTCATCCGCAAAATCAGCCGCAAAAACGAAGTGGAGCTGCACACCAAAACCGACCCCCGTTTAATAGGCGGCTTTGTGCTAACCGTAAACGACCTGCAGGTAGATGCGGCCATCAGCAATCGACTTAAAACACTGGAACGTGAACTGGCCTATAACCCCTATATAAAATCAATCTGAAACCAAAGCATTAATACTAAACCTTAAGAAAAATTATGGCAGATATCAGACCCGAAGAAGTATCAGCAATATTGCGCGAGCAACTGGCCCAGGCCCGTACCGATGCCGAATTGGAAGAGGTAGGCACGGTGTTGTCAGTTGGCGATGGGGTAGCCCGCATTTACGGCCTCACCCAGGCACAGGCAGGCGAACTGCTGGAATTTGAAAACGGCCTGCGTGCCATGGTGCTGAACCTGGAAGAAGATAATGTGGGGGCCGTTTTGTTTGGCGACTCCAAAGGTGTACACGAAGGCGACACCGTAAAACGAACCGGAAAAATTGCCTCGGTACTGGTTGGCGAAGGCATGCTGGGACGTGTAGTAAACACCCTGGGCGAACCGGTTGACGGTAAGGGACCCATTACCGGTGAGCTGTTTGAGATGCCTCTGGAACGCAAAGCCCCCGGTGTAATTTACCGCCAGCCCGTAAACGAGCCCCTGCAAACAGGCATCAAGGCAATCGACTCCATGATTCCCATAGGTCGTGGCCAGCGCGAGCTCATTATTGGCGACCGCCAGACCGGCAAAACCGCTGTTGCCATAGATACCATCATTAATCAGCGCGAGTTTTATGAAAAAGGCCAACCGGTTTATTGTATTTATGTGGCAGTTGGTCAAAAAGGTTCTACCGTGGCACAGGTGGCAGCTGCCCTTGAAAAAGCAGGTGCTTTGCCCTATACCATCATTGTTTCGGCTACCGCATCCGACCCCGCCCCCATGCAGTTCTTTGCTCCCTTTACCGGAGCAGCCATTGGTGAGTACTTTCGCGATACCGGCCGCCCTGCGCTGGTAATTTATGACGACCTGTCGAAACAGGCCGTGGCCTACCGCGAAGTATCGCTGTTGCTGCGCAGACCTCCCGGACGTGAAGCCTACCCGGGCGATATCTTCTATCTGCACAGCCGCCTGCTGGAAAGGGCCGCCAAAATCATCAACGATGATTCGGTTGCCCGCAACATGAACGACCTGCCTCCTTCTTTAAAAGGAAAGGTAAAAGGCGGGGGCTCGCTCACGGCCTTGCCCATCATCGAAACACAGGCTGGCGATGTGTCGGCCTACATCCCCACCAACGTTATTTCCATTACCGACGGGCAGATATTCCTGGAAACCAACTTGTTTAACGCAGGGGTACGTCCGGCTATAAACGTGGGTATTTCGGTGTCGCGGGTAGGGGGTGCCGCCCAAATCAAATCCATGAAGAAAGTGGCCGGTACGCTTAAGCTGGACCAGGCCCAGTTTCGCGAACTGGAAGCATTTGCCAAATTTGGCTCCGACCTTGATGCAGCTACGCGCCTCACCATTGAACGCGGCCGGAGAAATACCGAAGTGCTCAAGCAAGACCAGTACGCACCTGTGCCCGTAGAAGAGCAGGTAGCTATAATAGCTGCTTCCACTAGGGGTTATCTGGATAAAGTACCGGTGCCCAAAGTACGCGAATTCGAAAAAGAATTTCTGGAGCGCATGCGCACCAGCTACCGCGATACACTTGACAACCTGAGAGCCGGCAAGCTGGAAGATACCGACCTGGAGGTGATCAAAAATGTGGCGCTGGAAATAGCTTCGCGCTATACAGCCTGAACGGTGTAAACTTTATCTTATGCCCAGCCTGAAAGAAGTAAAAATGCGCATCAACTCGGTGGTCTCTACCCAGCAGATCACCAAAGCCATGAAAATGGTGGCGGCTGCCAAATTGCGCAAGTCGCAGGACCGCATTCTTCAGATGCGGCCTTATGCGCAGAAAATGAATGCTATACTCCGCAACCTTTCCGCAGCCGAAACGAACGATGCCTCACTTAAGTGGTACAGTGCTCCGCGTGAAGTAAATAAGGTTTTACTGGTGGTTATCACTTCCGACCGCGGTCTGTGCGGCTCCTTTAACAGCAATGTGTTTAAAGGAGTACTCAGGCTTATTGAAGACCGGTACGCAGCCATACACCGCCAGGGTAATCTTAGCGTTATGCCGGTTGGCAAAAAAGCCATGGATTACTTCAGTAAACGCAAATACCCGGTTATTGGCGACTTTACCCTTCTTTTTTCAGGTTTGAATTTTGAAGCAGCCTCCCGCGCAGCCAATTTTCTGATGGAAAGCTACCGTACAGGCAGGTTCGACCGGATTGATATTGTCTACAACGAATTCAAAAACGTAGCCACCCAAATTCTCCGCACCGAGCAATACCTGCCCGTGTTAACCCCGGCCAGCAACCATACCACAGCACGCATTGATTATATCTACCAGCCCGAAAGTGCTGCGGTAATGGAAGGCTTAATACCCAAGTCGCTTCGCGTGCAACTGTTCAAAGCCCTGCTCGACTCGAATGCAGCCGAAAACGGTGCCCGCATGACGGCCATGGACAAAGCCACCGAAAATGCAGGCGAGCTGCTTAAGGAGTTGCGCCTTAGCTACAACCGCACCCGTCAGGCTGCTATTACCAAAGAAATCCTCGAAATTGTTGGGGGAGCCGAAGCACTGAAATCGTCCTGAGAGCCCGGTACCGCTTAATTAATGCAAAGAGCCTGCGGGCTCTTTTTTTGTTTTAGTACCTGCACGGCCACTGGCCCATGAAGCAGTAGGAATAATATGGGTTATATGCTATATTGCACATTCGGACCCTCAGCATAATGTTATATGTATAAACAACCGAAACATCCATGCAGGATTTCATATCCCGGATCCCCGCAGTAGTATTCTCCTGCGTTATTCAATCAGATAACACACCACGGCTTGTTTATATCAGCGAAGCCTGTCAGGCCCTACTGGGACTGTCGGCTGCCGAAATATTGCAGCACTATGCGTCCTGTATGGAGATGATTTACCCGGACGACCTCGAAAGATTTGTCCAAACCGTGGCCGAAGCCAGCCGTCGGTACAACGAATGGCAGTGGGAAGGCCGCCTTAAACTAAACAATACAGTTAGATGGGTGGAAATACGTGCCGGACAACCCCTTGAAAACGATAATCTTACCTATACCGGAATTATCCTGAATATAGATGACCGCAAAAAGCAGGAAGAAGAAAGAGTTAAAAAAAGTGAAACACTTTTTAACCGGCTCTTCAATAACGTGCCGGTTGCCCTGGTGCTGCTGGACGAAAATGGAAAAGTGCTGCTGGTAAATCGCGGATTTAACGAAATGTTCGGCTATGAGCTTATTGAATTGCGCGGCAAAAACCTGAACGACTTTATAGTGCCCGAAAATCTGCGTCACGAGGGTATAGACCTTAATAACCTTATTGCCGCCAATAATCCCATAAGCATCGAAACCGTGCGGAAGCACCGAAGCGGCAAACTCATTAATGTGATATTGTATGGCGTACCGGTAACACTCGAAGATAAAACCATAGGCATCTATGGGGTGTATGTGGATATTTCTGACCGGAAAAAGATTGAAGAAGAACTTCAAATACGAAATGCCGAGCTGGATAATTTTGTTTATAAGGTTTCGCACGATCTTCGCGCACCCCTTTCATCTGTACTGGGACTGGTTAACCTGGCCAGGCTGCCGGGCAATACCGATGACCCGCGGATGTATATTAAAATTATTGGTGAAAAGATTACAGCCCTAGATCGTTTTATAAGCGACATTCTGAGCCACGCTAAAAACTTGAAAATGGAAATACACGTGGCCCGGATAGAATTCGTGGAAATGCTTTCCAAAACTTTTACAGACCTGAGTTATCTGCCCGGCGCAAACCAGACAGAACTTAACACCCATGTTACAGGCGAAGCCTTTTTCAGCGATCCCTGGCGTTTAAATGAAATTTTCCGCAACCTGGTATCGAATGCCATAAAATACCGCAACAAACAACTGGAAAAGTCGCAGATAAATGTGCACATACATACCACCGCCCAGCAGTGCCACATTAGGTTTACCGATAACGGCATTGGCATTGCCGAAGCCGAACTGGATAAAATTTTCGATATGTTTTACCGGGCCTCCGAACAGTCGGAAGGATCGGGCATCGGATTGTACATTGTAAAAAATGCGGTTGAAAAACTTAACGGACACATCAGGGTGTCTAGCTCGTTAGGCTTTGGCACCACATTCGAAATATGGCTTCCCAACATGGTGCAGCAAAAGAAGGAAATACAATACCGCCACACAAACGGGTCATGAAATTGGTTGAAGTTAAAACAAAGGCTCAGGTGCGCGAATTTCTGCATCTGCCGGTAAGGCTGTATCGTAACGTAAAACAATGGATTCGACCATTGAATAAAGACATTGAATCGGTGTTCGATCCGTCTAAAAACAAAACCTTTCAGCATGGTGAGTGCACCCGGTGGATTCTGCAAAACAGCCAGGGAGAAACCATTGGGCGCGTTGCCGCTTTTGTGAACCAAAAAACCGTAAATAAAGGTAACGACCAGCCCACGGGAGGCATGGGATTTTTTGAATGCATTGATAACCGCGAAGCAGCCTTTATGCTGTTCGATCAATGCAAACAATGGCTTACCGAACGGGGCATGGAAGCCATGGATGGCCCCATAAACTTTGGCAACCGCGACCGCTGGTGGGGACTGCTCGTAGAAGGATTTGACCGCGAACCAAACTACCTGTGCAACTACAACTTTCCGTATTACAAAAACCTGTTCGAAGCCTACGGGTTTCAGGTATATTTTTACCAACTTACCTTTGGCAGGCCCATTATGGGGCCGGTGGACCAACGCCTGTATGATAAAGCCGAACTGGCCTTCGCCAATCCCGACTATACGTTTGGCCACCCCGATAAAATTGTTACCGATAAGCTGGCCGAAGAAATTCGGCAGGTGTATAACCGCGCCTGGGCCAAACGCGGAGAAATACCCGAACTAACTCAACATCAGGCACGTACTTTGGTAAAACAATTGAAACCTATTTTGGATAAGCGCTTGATATGGTTTGGATATTATAAGGGCGAACCAATAGCTTTTTTCATATCATTGCCCGAGCTGAACCAAATTATTAAACACCTTAACGGGCAGTTCCATTTGCTGGCCAAGCTTAAATTTTTATGGCATAAGTGGACGGGCACCAACAAAAAAGCCTACGGAATATTGTTTGGCGTGGTACCGGAACACCAGGGAAAAGGTGTGGATGGTGCCATTATCGAGTCGTTCAGGCGAATGGCTCAGAAAGATTCCTTTCCCTATGCTGACTATGAGATGAACTGGATAGGCGATTTTAATCCCAAAATGCTACGGGTAGCCGAACAGGTAACACCCCATGTGGTAAAACGGCATGCTACTTACCGCAAGTTGTTTGACGAATCCAAACCCTTTAAACGGTTTCCCCTCATTTCCTAGGGTTATGAAGAACGATACGGAAGAAACCAGATCAGGCTTCCTTTTCAAAAATATACTGCGCGGAATATTGTGGTTTGCCGCGATCATTGCTGTATTTCTTCTGGCAGAAGAATACATTCGTTCGGCCTTTCAAAGAGACATTGAGGCCCTGCAGGACAAACCCGCACTGCTTTTCATGGTGTTCTTTGCCAGTGAGGTGCTATTTGGCTTAATCCCACCAGAGTTTTTTATGCTGCTCTGGATGCTGCATAAGGTTCCTCTGTCAGAATATATCGTTAACCTAAGTGTGCTAACGGTACTTTCTTACCTGGCCGGCATTATCGGGTACCTTATTGGCAGTAATTTTTCACGTACCCGGGCGTATAAAAAGCTCTATCTGCGTTACCTGCTGCAATACGAGCATCAGCTCAGACGGTATGGATTGTTTTTGGTACTGGTTGCGGCCATAACACCCATACCGTATTCTGCAACCTGCATGCTGGCGGGCTCAGTAAATCTGCCGTTTCGCGACTTTTTGCTGATAAGCATCGCACGCATCGTACGCTTTGCCGCTTATGGTTACCTGGTGTGGGCTTTCCCCAACTGGTTTTCGGCCTGATATCAGCTTTTTTTCACCGGGCAGGTATTGATACCAAACAATGTATATAACGGACAAAAGCTCACCACACTGGTAAGTACAAACACACTGGCCAGAATCAGCAATACCAGCCCCACTGTGCCGGTAAGCGTTCCGGAAAAATAAAGAGCGGCCACAATAATGGCGATAATCGTACGAATGATGCGATCGGCATTCCCCATGTTCTTTTTCATATAACTAAAATTTAGAGTTTTCGAAAATCCAGGCCAACGCCCAGGCTATGGCCAGGCAGGTTAAGCATACAAAAAACAACTTGACCACCCTGGTTTTCATTTGTATATAGTAACCAAAATTAACCCTAATCCGGCTGGCTGTCGGTAACTTTAGTCACCTGTACAAATGACTTTTATCAATACCTTATGAAGCTTGAATCTTTTATTATGGTGCTTGTGTGTAGTGCCGCACCGCTTGGAGCAGCAGCACAAGCCGTTTTACCTGCAAAAAAATTGCAGCAGTAAAAAAAGAAATCATCCTGGCTGTTGATTCGCGATATAATCAGTACCGCGATATAGCGCTGAACATCTGGCAATTTGCCGAGGTGGGGTATAAGGAATATAAAAGTTCGGCCCTGCTTCAGGAAACTCTGAAAAAAGCAGGCTTTACCGTGCAAAACGGTGTTGCCGACATACCCACCGCATTTGTAGCCACCGCCGGCAGCGGTAAACCGGTAATAGGCATATTGGCCGAGTTCGATGCCCTGCCCGGTTTGGCCCAGGAGGCTGTTCCTGAAAAGAAGCCCATACCCCAACTTGGGGCCGGCCATGCCTGCGGGCATCACCTTTTTGGCACCGCATCAGTGGCTGCGGCTATCGTATTAAAGGAGCAATTGGAAAAAACAGGCCTGAAGGGTACCATTAAAGTTTTTGGTACTCCCGCTGAAGAGGGCGGGGGCGGCAAGGTTTACATGGTACGGGCGGGCCTTTTTAACGATACAGATGTGGTGTTGCACTGGCATCCGGGCAACCGCAATGCGGCCAATCCTTCCAGCTCACTGGCCAATATTTCAGCCAAATTCCGTTTTTACGGCCTGTCGGCTCATGCTTCCGGAGCGCCCGAGCGGGGACGCTCGGCACTGGATGCCGTGGAAGCCATGAATTACATGGTAAACCTTATGCGCGAGCATATTCCGTCTGATACCCGCATACATTATGTTATAACCGATGGAGGCAAGGCACCTAATGTAGTTCCTGATTATGCTGAGGTGTATTACTACGCCCGCCATCCAAAACGCGATGTACTGGCGGGAATTTTTGAGCGAATCAAAAAAGCAGCCGAAGGCGCTGCCCTGGGAACCGAAACACGCATGGAATATGAAATTATAAACGGAGTGTACGACCTGCTGCCCAACGAACCGCTGGCCCGGCTTATGCATACCAATCTGGTACAGGTAGGGGGTGTAACCTATACTCCCGAAGAGGTGGAATTTGGAAAAAAAATTCAGCAAACCCTCATTGGCAGCAGTCCCGACATTGCCACGGCTGCGATGGTAGATAGGTTTAATCCAGCTGCGCAGGGCAGCGGGGGCTCAACCGATGTGGGCGACATCAGTTACGTGGTGCCCACAGCAGGCCTGGTAACTGCTACCTGGATTCCGGGTGTGCCGGCCCACAGCTGGCAGGCTGTGGCTTGCGGTGGCACCGATATTGGCGTAAAGGGCATGATGGTGGCAGCAAAAACCCTGGCCCTTACCGCGCTTGATCTGCTGAACGACCCCATACACCTGCAGCAGGCAGGCGAAGATTACAACAAACGCCTCGGGCCCGATTTTAAATATCAGGCGCTGATTGGCGACCGTAAACCTCCTCTGGATTATCGCGATTAAACCCCAAACACGATGAAGGTTTTTAATTGAAGTACCGGCTGAAGGCAGCTAAACAGACAAATCAGCCCACACCGCTAATTGGCCGGGCATTGGTTTATCTCATGCCGGCCAAATGGGCATAAAGGGGAAATCCAAGCGTTATATTTAATGGAAAAGTAATAGCCAACGCCATGGGTAAAAATATTCCCGGATTGGCCTGCGGTACGCTTACCTTTAAAGCAGCTGGTACAGCTATGTATGAAGCGCTGGCAGCCAGAATGCCAAACATAAACCGGTTAGATACATCGTCTGTAAACACTCCGCTAAGCAGGGTTGCTGCCGTGCCGTTGAAAAGCGGGATAAATATGGCAAAAACAACAGGGAACCAACCATATTGAAAAAAGTTACGCAACTTTCTTCCGCTTTCAATCCCCATATCAAGTAAAAAAATGGCCAAAAAGCCTTTGAACAAATCAGTTGTAAAAGGTTTAATACCCTGCGCTTGTTCTTCACTGGCTAACAGGCCAATAAGCAAACTACCCAAAATCAATATTACACTGCCATTGGATAAGGCATGTTTTAAGGCATCTCGTTTGCGGATACGCTGAAAATGCGATGCCGGAGCAAACGCATTTATCAAAATAAGTCCGCTGATAATGGCTGGCGCTTCCATCAGGGCCATAACGGCAACCATGTGTCCGTGCAAATGCAGATGGTGCGTCTCCAGATAAGTTGTTGCCGTTACAAATGTTACCGCGCTTATCGAACCGTAAGCAGCAGCTATGGCGCCTGCATCGTAAACCGAAAACCGCTTTTTTAAGATGAAAAAGGTGTAAACCGGAATCAGTAATGACAGCAGCACGCCAAAAAACAATGAAACAAATATCTCCGCACTGGGCGCTTCATGAGCCAGTTCCTGCCCCCCACGAAACCCTATAGAGAACAACAGATAAAGCGATATAAACTTTGACGAATTATGCGGAATTTCCAGGTCGCTTTTACACATCACGGCAAAAATGCCCAGCATAAAAAACAGAAGGGCCGGGTTAGTAAGATTTTCAAGAAGCAGTTGGGGGTTCATATTTCAGGGGTTACAGTAATCACAATAAAAGGGGTCGGCTTTTGATTTTCGGCAGGTTATTGGCCTTTCTTCTGTATAACCGCAGGTATTACAGCAAAAAATCATGGCCTTGGTTAGCCGTGTTGGTTCGCCACATAAATTGCAGGGCAGGCCGGTCACAGGCGTAGTTTCAGCAAAGCCATGCGTTTTGCATTTTGGACATTTGCGCAGCAAGCGCCTGGCCAGTTTTTCGGCAGTTCTTTTAATTATTTCCATCCGGGTGGGGTTATACATGGCTCGCATATCGGTTTCAACCCTTACCTCAGCTTTCAGTTTGACCAAACGCCTGAAATGATATTTAAGCAATACCCATGATTGCAAACCCTTGGTTATGGCTTCAGGCTGGTGGGGATCCCGGAGGATAAGACCATGAGCTGGAAATCCTGCACGTAAGGCAAACAGCCGGAGCTCCTCCCACGATGTTACCAACTCGCTCGCAAAGTTGGTTTTGGTGGTGTGGCTGCAGACAAACCACTCCTCAGCAGTAAATAGGTTTTTGAGCAGCAGCCATTCTTCGTTCAAAGCAATGAATGGAAAAGACGGGTGTGGTCCGAATGATCCTTCACTGGCCAACACCAGGTCGTTGTAACCAATAAAGTTTAGGGCTGCAGAGCATTTTTCGCGGGCTGCATCCAGCGCAGTGCCCTTACGGGATATTTCTCCTGTAAAAGTTCCAAACACATCGGTGTCGATATCATCCAATAAAATGCACGTGGCTTTTAACGTGTGCTGGAGTACCGGAGCTATTGCTTTTTCTTTTCTATGCCGGGTTATTATCCAGATTTTTTTTCCTGTAAAAGGGTTATCGTCCCTCATCCATGAATTCAACTGAGATGGTTGAAGTTACCTTAACCATACAGGGTTTTTGGTTGGCTTGCCGGATAAACTCTAAAACTTTTTTTCGTTCGGCCTGCAACTCAGAAATCCGGTATTGCGCAATGGCATCGGGTGTTCCGGTCTGTTCGAGCGAAGCAAAATTGTTTATTTCATGAAAATGGATTTTGGCCTGAATAAGAGAAAGGATAATTTCCTGTGCTTCATCAGCCGTAAATATTCCGTCTATTAACTTTATGGCTGCTTTTTGTTGGTCAGTTCTTGTATTCATGTTTTTGAATCTGTTTGGAATTTGATGATCAATAAAGCGAGCACAATCGAAAGACCAGTAGCCAGATTGGATACGATAGGATTTTTTGACCAGAACATACAGGCTAACAGTGCTATGAGCAGAGCAGGAAGCAAGGTAGATTTAAGCATAAGCATTCGCGTTATTGTCCCTGTGCAGCCGAAAATGCCGGCTTGCCGTTAAACGAGTACAGGTTTTCTGTTTTTATAACCTCTATTTGCGCGTTGTGGGCGCGCATAAGCAGCTGAATGATCTCTGCTGCGTCAAAATTATTATCTGACGGGGGCATAAAACGGCATCGCCAGTGGTCGGTACAGAATGTTTCGGGGAAGCCATCCGGATAAACTTTAATACCTCTGTTGGTTATAAGTTTCAGCGCGGCTTTGCTAGACTCAATGCCTTTTAGGCTCTGTGCCAGTTCATCAGGATTTACTCCCCGCCAGTGAACAAACAAATCAACGCCTACCAGTTGTTTTGAAGAGGGACTTTTTCGTTGGTATTGGGGTAAATTCAACGCGCCTTTGCCATGGTAAGACACTGCTTTGAGGGTTTTTGGCTTTTCGCCCAGGTTGCTGATTACGGCATCAGCAAATTCCTTTGTTCCGACTTTTTTACGGCTTACCGAATTGTTGAAAATATCGTAGGTGTGTATGCCATCTTCTATGGTTTTAAGCCAGGCATTTTGGGTTCGCTCAGCTACTTGGGTTTGTCCCAGGTGGTTAAGCATCATAATGGCTGCCTGCAACAGGCCCGATGGATTAGCCATATTCTGCCCGGCCCGGCGTGGGGCTGAGCCGTGTATGGCTTCAAACATAGCACAGGTTTCGCCTATGTTGGCAGAACCTGCCAGCCCTACTGAACCCGAAATTTGTGCGGCAACATCAGATAACACATCTCCGTACAAATTGGGCATCACCACTACATCAAAGGCTTCCGGTGTATCGGCCAGCTTGGCCGCTCCGATGTCCACAATCCAGTGTTCATTTTCGATGTCGGGATATTCTTTGGCAATCTCTTCAAATACCTGATGGAACAACCCGTCAGTCTGTTTCATAATATTGTCTTTGGTGAAGCAGGTTACCTTTTTTCTGTTTTGCTGGCGGGCAAATTCAAAGGCATAGCGTATAATTTTTTCGCAACCGGGCCGGCTAATCAGTTTAAGACACTGCACCACCTCGTCAGTTTGCTGGTGTTCTATGCCGGCATAGAGGTCTTCTTCGTTTTCGCGAACAATAACCACATCCATAACCGGATGCTTGGTGGCTATAAAGGGATGATAACTGCGACAGGGCCTGATGTTGGCGTAAAGACCTAAAAATTTACGTGTAGAAACGTTCAGACTTTTATAACCACCTCCCTGGGGCGTGGTGATGGGTGCCTTGAGAAAAACCTTGTTTCGTCTGATGATCTGCCACGATTCAGGGGCAATGCCCGAGGCATTTCCGGCCAGATAAACCTTTTCTCCTACTTCAATTTCATCAATCTCCAGGCGGGCACCCGCCTCAAGAATAATGCGGAGGGAGGCCTCCATAATTTCCGGGCCTATTCCATCTCCTTTGGCTACCGTTATGCGCGTCATGAATTTTTTTGGCAAATCTAAGGCGGTATATTCATATAATTTTATTTAAATTCAAGATTGAGTTTTATTCTTAATTCCTCTAATAAAGGATTTTTTGCAAG
>FWPU01001502.1_pt1 | contig 69446 bp, 57 predicted proteins | sample 2228361 | NCBI WGS metagenome assembly FWPU01 (sample SAMEA103939777, study PRJEB20133) | metagenome
GGCAGGTGGAAGCGCACCACACGACGTTTCTTAGCCAGCAGAGCTTCCAGGTCGCCCTGCGCCTGCGCGCGTTTGAGGAGCATGAAGTCGTAGGGTTCGCCTGGAATGGGGATTTCCTCGTAGTTCTCGACGGTGATCTGGATGAACACACCGTTGTTGGGGCCGCCTTTGTGTAACTGACCGGTAGAGTGCAGGAAGCGTGGCCCATAGCCGAGCGTGACTGCGCGAGTGGTGGCATGACGCAGTTCCTGGCGAATCGCTTCCAGTAACTGCGTGTGGCGCGGCGTCGGAGCCAGATAGGCCATCAGAGCAATGTAATCGCCCGACTGCGCCCGGCTCATATGCGCCAGCAGCATATTCACCAGTTCCCCATAGTCAAAACGACGCTGCCGGACGATGCGGCGCAGGGTCTCGGCGGTCTTGCGATCGGCGTACAGTTTGAGGCCGTTTTCCTCTAGCAACGGCGCTTCTTCTGGCAGCGTGCCGTGCTCGGCGATGTATTCCAACAGGCGTTTGGTGTTGGCCTTGCTCTCCTGCACGTTGGGCTGATCGAAGGGGTTGATCTGCAACAGGTGCCCCGCGATTGCCGTAGCGAACTCCCAGCGGAAGAATTCACCGCCCAGGTCGTAGGCGTCGCGCAGATTCAGCGTGAGCACAGGATGACCGGCGATCTTGAGGTCTTCGACCAGGGGGTCTAGCGGAGCGGGCGGCTCGTCGAGGCGCAGGTAAACGAAGAAACGGTCGTCGTCGAAGTCACGCGGGTCTTCGGGCACCACACCGGCTACGGGGACGATACCCTTGTTCTCTTTGCCCGTGCTCTCGGCGATCAGTTGCTCGGCCCACAGCCCAAAGCTGCTGATCTGTGGCGAAGCCACCAGGCACACCTTGTCGCGGCGCTGCTGAGCCAGGTAGCCCATGGCCGCGCCCAACCACACGGCGGGGTTGCTGGCGGTAGGTACGTTGCGCGCACAGGCCGAAGCCATGTTGCGGGCGCTGCTCAGCAGGCGGTCCAGGTCGAGGCCCATCACCGCCGCGGGCACCAGGCCGAAGTAGCTGAGCACGCTATAGCGTCCGCCGATGTCGGGCGGGTTGAGGAACAGGTATTTGAACTTCTTGTCGAGGGCGATTTTCTCCAGGGGTGACCCCGCGTCGGTGATGGCGCAGAACTGTTCACCGGCGCGCTCACCCCGCCGCGCTTCGACCAGGCTGTAGAAATACTTGTACAGCGAGATGGTTTCTGTAGTGCTGCCGGACTTGGTGGAGACGATGAAGAGCGTGTTGTCCAGGTCTATAGCCCGGCTGGCCAGGGCAATGGCCTGCGGATCGGTGGTATCCAGCACGATCAGGTCAGGATAGCCCTCGATGACGCCGAAAGTCTGGCGCATCACTTCAGCGGCCAGGCTGCTGCCACCCATGCCCAGCAATAGCGCATGACTATAGCCGCGGGCGCGGACTTCGTCGCGCAGGCGGTAGATGGGGGCGTAGAATTCCTCGTCGGCGTAGATCACATCGAGCCAACCCAGGCGCGAGCTGATCACTGCCTGATGGCTGGCCTCTTCTTTCCATACAGAAGGGTCTTTGTCCCAGATGCGGCGGACGATGTGCTGGCGGTCGAGGTGCGCGATGACTTCGCGCAGATCGTCTTCGTAGGCGTCGGCATCCAGGCGCTGCCGTTTGATCACGCCGGTCAGCAAGACCTGTTTCTTGCCCTCGATGGCTTCCAGCAAACGCCGAAAGTCGTTGGCAAAGGCTTCTACGCCGTCGCCCTGCAATTGCTGGACGATCTTGTCCATGCGCACGCCGACTTCGGCCAGTTTGACCATCACATCGCGGGCTTCGTCCAGCCCCTCTTCCAGGGTGGGGGCAACTGTGCCGTGATCGCGGAAGGCCGCGATGGTCTGGGGCGGCAGTGTGTTGACCGTGTGCGGACCGATGAGCGTGTCCACATAATAGGTGTCGGGGTAATTGGGGTTCTTGGTGCTGGTGCTGGCCCACAGCGGGCGCTGTACGCGCGCGCCATGCTCGCGCAGCCGCGCGAAACGCTCGCTTTCGAAGATTTCTTTGAAGTGCGCGTAGGCCAGTTTGGCGCTGGCGATGGCCGCTTTGCCCAGCAAGTTGCGGTTGGTCTGAACGTAATCAAAGCCGCCGCGCAGGCGTCCCGCGCGGATGTTGTTTTCCAGGATATTGTCTACAACCGTGTCAATGCGGCTGAGGAAGAAACTGGCCACCGAGGCCACCTGCGAGATGTCTTCTCCGGCTTCCAAGCGGCGTTCCAGGCCACGAATATAGCGCTGTGCGACCTCGATGTAGTTGGGGACGGAGAAAAGCAGCGTCACGTTGACGTTCACCCCCGCCGCGATGGCTTCCTCGATGGCGGGAAGGCCCTGAGGCGTGCCGGGGATTTTGATCATCACGTTGGGGCGGTTGACGGCCTGGAACAGGCGCTTGGCTTCGCTGAGCGTCTGCTGTGTGTCGTAGGCCAGGAAGGGCGATACTTCCAGGCTGACGTACCCGTCTTCGCCCTGCGTGCGTTCATAGACCGGGCGCAGCGCGTCAGCGGCGGCCTGAATGTCGGCGATGGCGAGCGTCTCATAGATTTCCAGTACGTCCCGGTCGAGCAGGGTTGAGATTGCTTCGTCGTATTCCTCGCTGTCGCCGATGGCCTTGGCGAAGATGGTGGGATTGGACGTCATGCCCATGATGCCGTCGGCGATCAATCGTTCAAGCTCGCCTGAGGTGATCAGGCTGCGCTTGATGTAGTCCATCCAGATGCTTTGTCCGCACTTCTGTACTTCAATCAAGGGATTAGACATGCACAACGCCTCCTCAAAACAAGCCAGACCGGAAACATAGCCTCCAGCCACACAAAGCGTTGGGCGAAGCCGGTCGGTTGGCAGGATACGCTAAGAGCGTAGCGGGTTGCTTTCCAGCGCGCGCACTTTTTCGTGACGTCGCACATAGCGCTCGGTCTGGGTCTGGAACCGCGCACCGAGAAAGGCCTGAACCAATTCCTCGGCCAGAGCCGGGCCGATGACGCGACTGCCCAGACAGAGCACATTCATATTATCGTGTTCGACGCCCTGATGTGCCGAATAGGTATCGTGACACAGGGCAGCGTAAATACCCGGTATCTTGTTGGCGGCGATGCTCGCGCCTACGCCACTGCCGCAAACCACAATACCGCGCTCGGCAGCGCCAGCCAGTATCTGACGGGCGACGGCTTCGGCATAATCCGAATAGTCTTTCGGCTCGTCGGCGTTGTCTGTGCCGACATCAATCACGGTGTGCCCGCTTTGCTCCAGGTGGCGCACCAGCGCGGCCTTGAGCGGAAAGCCGGCGTGATCGGCCCCGATAGCAATTCTCATGGTGTGTCCTTGTCTTGTCCGTTGTTCTGGTTCTCAAATGGCCCGATTATAACGCAGGCCAGGCGAAAAAAGACAACGGCCCTTGCGAAAAAACAGGGCCGTTGCTGCACGATAACCGTATTAACCGGGGGCCAGGGTGGGTGTCGGGCCGCTGACAGTGGGTGTGCTGGTCGGCGGTAGCGGCTGTGTCGGCGCGGGCGGCAGGGTGGGTGCGCCTCCACCTGTGTCAGCCTGTCCACTCGCCCCGCCTGCTGGCGCGACTGGTTCTGTGGGCAGAACATCGGCCACACAGCGGAAACCAATGGCTGCAGTGGGACTGCCCGGTGGCCGACTCATGCGGTGCACGGCGCGCAGGAAAAGCGGAATGGTATCCCAACTGCCGCCGCGGTGCACTTTCTCGGTACCAGCGATCGGGCCTTTGGGGTTGGGTTCGGGGGAGTTGAGTTTCTCGGTGTAGTAGTTGGCCTGATACCAGTCATACACCCACTCGGAGACATTGCCCGCCATGTTGTAGATGCCGTAGGGGCTGATGCCGTTAGGGTAGCTGGTCACAGGCACGGTACTCGCAGGTTGGATGATCGAGGACATGGCACGTTGCCCGTCGAACTCGAAGCCCCAGGGATAGATTCGGTTTTCTGGGCCGCGCGCGGCGCGTTCCCATTCTGCCTCGGTAGGCAGGCGACGGTTGAGCGCATTGCAGTATTCGACTGCGCCCCACCATGTCACGTAGATCACCGGGTGTTGGGCCAGAATCTCGTTGCGGGCGGTGTAGGTGGTGCCGTCGAAGTTGATGTAGCTATTCTCCTGCTCCTGCATCGTCTGTACGCAGGGTTGCCCCTGGCAACCAGTCTTATGGCTATTGGGACCTTTCCAGTTGAGGAAGGTCACATACTGCGCCACGCTCACTTCGTAAATTTCCATGTCGAAGCTGTCTACAGTCGTCTGATGAGGCGGCGTTGAGTCCGAGACCCAGCTAAAGTCCTCACAGGTTTTGCCGTAAACAGCGCATTCCTGCATGGCTTGCGTCGCTTCCTCGACAGTCGTGCCCATCATGAACGTGCCGCCGGTCACGCGCACCATGTCGGTTTTGATAGCGTCCAGTTCTGGCGGAATGGCAGGAGCCTGGGGCAAGCCCAACGCCGGTGCTTCCTGGCCGGGCGGGGGCGTGCCCACGACGGGCGTGTCGAGGGCAATCGCCGCGGCAGCTTCCGCGGGAGTCTGGGTAGCTACAGTGCGGGCCATTGCCGCGTCGCCCTGAGGAGTAGAGGTGTTCTCACTGCTCAATTCAGCGCCGGGCAGGGGCGAAGGGGTAGGGCTGGAGAAGGCGGGCGCGTCGCTCGCTGGAGTTTGAAACGCCTCAGGCAATGTCTCGCCAGGGGTCAGCGAGACTTCGGGGGCAACGGGGATGGTTTCTATCGCCTCCTGAGTGGCTGCCTGCTGCGTCTGCTGCAAAGCATTCTGCAGCGCCACCTCGGTCTCGTTGGGCATTATCTGCACCTGCGGGGTCGCGGTGCCTTCTTCCAGAATGGGGAACGACAGCGCTCCTATCGCATAGGCTCCCATGCACAGCACCGCCGAAAAGCCTATCCCCAGCACCAGCCCGATCAACAGCCACTGCCAGCCCGCGTCGCTGGTGCGTCGTCTGAGACTGCCGTAGTCTGATTTCATAGAGAACGGCTCCTTGACTCGTTTCCTCTGGCAGGCTGGCCAGAGCCAGCTGCTGCGCCTCTCAAATATACCGCTCCCAGGCGGGCGCACCAAACGCTTGACCTACGCTTTCTCACTGTTTCTCACCGAGTTCTCATCCTCAGCCCCGTTGCCCTGCAACAGCCGCCGATAGGTGGCCTGCAGCGTCAGTGCGTCGGCCACGTGAAAGGGTTCCGGCGCTTCAACGCCGATCGTCCCTTGCACGCCGCGATCAATCAGCGCCTGCAGCAGTTCCCGATAGCGCAGATCGGCTTCGTTGAGCGGCAAGTGATGTCGCTCGCCCCGTGGTCCATAGGCAATGCCGGACAGGTGCGCATGAAACTGATGCAGCCCGCGTTCGCCCAGCGCTGCCTCGACAGCGTCCAGGATGCTCATGAATTCGCCGTAGCTGTTGAGCTGACCGGTGCGGGCATGTAGATGCGCAAAATCTATGCAGGGCAACACACCGGGAATATCGCGGCTCAGTTGCAGCACCTCGTCGAGCGAGCCGAACATGGCGGGTTTGCCCATTGTCTCTGGTCGCAGGATCACGTCTACGCCTTCCGCGTCGAGGAGCGCACGTAGTTCACGCAACTTTTGGGCGACGCGCTCGTAGACCTGTTCAGGAGGCTGGTCGTGATAGGAGCCAGGGTGGAAGACAATATCGCGCGCACCGGCCAGAAAACCCTTGCGAGCAGCGGCCAGCAAGCGCTCGTCGCTCTTGCTCATGAGTTCGGGCGTCTGGCTGTTCAGATTGATATAGTAGGGAGCGTGAATGCTGAGCGTGATCTGGTTTTCCTCCGCAGCAGCCTTGATGGCTGCACAGGTTTCGTCGGAGACGCGCACGCTCTGCACCCAGGCAATTTCCAGATGATCCAGGCCCAGCAGCCGCGAGTAGGCTACGGCGGCGGGCGTGCCCGGCTGAGGTGTTGTCGAGGGGCTGCCTACCGTGCCGAAACGCAGCAATTCAGGAGTCGTTGAAGAATCTGGCATCGGGTACATCCTTTCCATCCCTTGAGGGGAACTCGTAACAAGAGCAGGCCATGGGAACGAATTCTGCAGCACGCCACAGGCAACGCGATCTGGCGCTGGCGCTGGCGGCGTTCATGGTAGCGCTAATCTTCTGGCAGGTCGAGGGTCTGTACTGGCTGATGCTGCCCTTTCGCCTGTTCGTGACGATGATCCACGAACTGGGGCACGGTCTGGCGGCTGAACTGACGGGCGGCGAATTCCTGGGTTTTGCAGTGACCCGGCGTGGGGCTGGCGTGGCCTATACCCGTGGCGGGATGCCCGTCGTGGTCATTCAGGCCGGTTACCTGGGCACGGCGCTCTTTGGCGCGGGCCTGCTGGTGTTGACACACCGGCTTCAGCAGCCAGGCCGCGTGGCAGTGGGGCTGGGCATCTTCCTGGGGATACTCAGCCTGGCATATGCCGGACTGCGCCCGGCGGCCCTGTCGGTGCTGCAGATCGCTCTGCTGAGCGCGGTCGGACTGCTGGCGGCCTACCTGATTCTCACCCGCGAAACGGAGCGTGGGCGGTTGGCGGGGGCTGGCGCAGCGGCGCTGGCCGGAATGCTTTTCGCCCGTTTTGCCGGTGACGGCTCGCTGCTGACACTTCTGGTGGGGCTGGGCAGCGCGCTGGCGTTGGTGGCACTGGGGTTGCGGGCACGGCGCGACGTGGTGTTGCTTGTGCTGACCTTTCTGGCCTTTCTCACCGGTCTGCAGGCCATCAGCGATGCCTGGGTATTGCTGCGCATCGTCACCAGGCCCGTCGCCCTGGTGCCGCTCAACGATGCCAGCGCCATGGCTGAACAGGTGGGCGGCCCGGCGGCGGGCTGGGCGTTGCTGTGGATGCTTGCAGATGTGGCGATCATCGGAGCAGCGGTGTACCACACCTTCAGGCGCTGAAACCATGCAGGTCATGGTCAGAGTGAACCGTTCCCCTCTTCGGACGGGGATTCATCATCTGGCGGCGGGGGGGGGCCGAACAGGGCGTAGACCAACACGCCCGACGACGCAAGCAGAATTCCTCCGATGAAGACAATCGCCTGCAGGCGGCCCAGGAAGGGGCGCGTGGTGGGGGTGGAAGGGTGGCTGCCGAAGCCCAGTACATCGGCCAGACCAGCCGCGCCAGCGACCAACAGGCCCGTCAACGTCAGGCGGATGCCGATTTCCTGGGCGAGCGTGGCCGGCTGACCGTTGTAGAAAGCTTTCTTGGCAAAGAAAAAAGCGCTGGCGAACAGAATACTGAAGCCCAGCAGGATGACTAACACCTGCAGTACCCCTACGCCCGCCGCTGCTTCCAGCCCAATGATGCCCGGAAACAGGCCGATAAGGGTAATGACAATGCCCAACGCGCCAATGGTAATGCTGATCTCACTGTAACGTTGCATAATTTCCCGCCATCATGCCGGTAGGCCGGCCCGCAGGATGCGCAAGAAATTCCCGCCCAGGATCGCCGCTATGTCGGCGGGTGTGTAGCCGCGCGCCGCCAGCGCCTGACCAATGGCCCATAGATCGGCAGATGTTTCGAATTCGACGGGCGTCGAAGCCGCGCCAAAGCCGCCGTCGAAGTCACTGCCAATGCCCACATGGCGGGCGCTGCCAGTAATCTGACAAACGTGATCGATGGCGGCAATCACGTGATCCATGCTGGCCGCGTCTTTGCGTTCGCCGAGACGCCAGTCGGGCAACAAGAACAGGTTGTACGGCATGATCCCGACCGCGCCGTCGCGTTCGGCAATGCGACGGATCAGGTCGTCGGAGAGATTGCGGTCGGGGCGATCCGGGCGGAAGCGCAGCGGGTTGGCATGGCTGGCGAAGAGTGGCCCGTCATAGCGATCGAGCGCTTCCAGGCACGCTTCGGGGGCCATGTGCGCCAGGTCGAGCACCATACGCAGGTCGGCCATGGCTTCCAGCAGGGCGCGTCCCAGGTCGGTTAGTGGGCCAGGCGCTTTGGTGCCGCCGCTATAGCGCGTCTGCGTCCAGGCTGGGCCAATGATGCGCAGCCCTTCGGCGTACCAATCTTCGATCTGAGCCGGTTCCAGGATGGGGTCGGCCCCTTCCATGCCAATGATCAGTCCCAGGCAATGTTCGGTGACATCACTGCCATCGCGCCAGGTGCCAAGCACGGCGTCCAGGTCTGCCTGCGTCAGGATCAGGCGCAGGCGCGGTTCTTCTTCGGCCAGGCGATGATAATAGGCAAGTTGTTGCCTGCCCCAGTGATGGGCTTCTTCGGGGGAGGTGTAGATCACCTGCTCATCGGGATACATCTTGCTCCAGGCCGGGGACACGAAGATTGAGGCGCACACCACTGCCACACGCCCCACCAGCAGTTCCGGCAGGCCGACCATGCTGTGCCCATAGCGCTGCAGGAAGACGGGGTCGGTTTCCTGACGGCGTCGCGCCCAGGCGCTCTGCCGAAAGTCGCGGCGGTTGTTGAAGTAGTTCCAGGCAATGTCAAGATGCCCGTCTACGATGATGGGCGTTGTCACGTCGGTCATGGCGCGGTGTTGTCATCTCCTTGTGGCGCAACCAGCGCATCCAGCTCGCGGTAATCCTGCACCTTCTGTCCGTTGATGAAGAAGCTAGGGGTGCCGGTCAATCCACGGCGCGTGAATTCCTGGCGAGCCTGTTCCAGTACGAGCTGCACGCTGTCACTCTTGAGGCAGGCATCGAAGGCAGCCATATCCAATCCCAACGCCTCGGCCCCTTTGCGAATGCGGCGGGTGTCGAAGGTAGAAGTCAGGAAGCGCTGCTGCCAGTCGAACAGCACGTCGGTCATCGTCCAGAAGTGCCCTTGCTCTCCGGCGCAAAGTGCCCCCTTCGCTGCGTCGCCGGCTCCCCAGCCAATGTCTGGTACGGGGATGAATACGACCCGCACTTCCCCAGCGGCAATGGCGGGCAGCAAGGCGACGAAGCGTGTCTCGTGGAATTCGCGGCAGTGCGGGCAGGCATAGCTGGAGAATTCCTCTACCTGCACCGGCGCATCGGCGCGACCCAGCCGCGGGAAGCCCTGGTCGGTGTAGCCCTGTTCCAGGTCCGCATAATGACTACCTGCGTCCATTGGGATGGGCGCATCAAGAGGGCGCAAGAGATAGTAGAGCGCTCCTGCGCCGATGGTGAGGAACAGCAAGCCAGCGACGATCAACCAGCCACGGATGCGGATGCTGGCGGCGGAAAACCGGGGGCGTTTGGGCAACGGTGCGGCTTGTGACATCAGCGGTAATCCTTCGCGGCGCAGAGTCTCACATCCAGCGGCGCACAATTTGCAGCAGTTCGGGCAGGGAGCGGATGGTCGCGTCGGGCGTCACTTCCAGACCGTCCGGCAACCAGCGGTGAGGCTGTTCGATCCACACGGCTCGCAAGCCTGCTCCCTGTGCGCCCCACACGTCGAAATACAGCGTGTCGCCCACGTATACCGCTTCGTCCGGCATCAGTCCCAACGCTTCCAGGCCCAGCGCGAATATCTGTTCGCCCGGCTTCCAGGCGGCTACATCGGCGGAGAATACCAGGTGCTCCAGGTATGGCAACAGGGCGAAGCGTTCCAGGTCAGCGATGTGATAGTGCCCCGGCCAGTGCGTGTTGGAGATCAGGCCGAGGCGCAGCCCCTGCCCGCGGAGGGTGGCCAGTGTTTCGGCTGCGCCATCCAGCGGTCGCACGTGAGCTTGAATGGCGGCCATGTAAGCGTGGGCGGCGTGTTGGAGCAGGGGTGGGGGCAGGCCAGGGACATTCCACAGGGCGACCATCTGCTCGATCTGCTGCTCGATCCGGAAATTCTGTACCTGTCGCCCCTGAGCCACAATGGATACCCATAGCTCACGGGCGTGATGCCAGGCCTGGGTCAGTGCCTGCTCGCGGGGCGGCAGGTCATAACCGGTTTCTTGCAACAGGGCATAGACGCCCGACGCCCCAATCTTCTCCGTGTCTTCCCAGTTGGCACCGGGAGCACTATAGTGAAGTAACGTGCCGCCCATGTCGAACAGTACGCCGCGTACAGGCATGTTGTTCTCCTCTCCCTTTGTCAGGCGCGCAAGTAGTGGGCCAGCAGATGCGCACAGTGCAGAATGCTGTCCTGATGTGTGCGCTCATAGGCATGGGAAGCGTCTACGCCCGGTCCAATCAAGGCTACCTGAGCCTGGCCGCCGCTGAACCAGTACGCTTCGCCGTCGGAACTGTAATACGGGTACACGTCCACCTTGTGGGGAATGTCCGCCTGACGAGCCAGCGCGCACAGTTTTTGTGTCAGGTCTACATGATACGGCCCGCGCGCGTCCTTGGCGCAAATGCCCACGCTGAACTCATCGGAATTTTGACCCTCTCCAACGGCAGCCATGTCCACGGCGACGAGTTCGTGGAGATCAGCGGGGAATCCGGCAGCGCCGCCGTGCCCGGCTTCTTCGTGGGTGGCGATGAGCACAGTAACGGTCTGCGATGGGCGTAACCCGGCCTGACGCAGGCCCAGGAAGGCCCCGTAGATGGCGGCCACGCCCGCCTTATCGTCCAGGTGACGCGAGCGGATGAAGCCTGTGTCGGTCAGTTCGACGCGCGGGTCAATGGACACGAAGTCGCCTACCTCGATGCCCAACGCGCGCGTGTCGGCAGCGCTCTGGGTGCGGGCGTCGAGGCGCACTTCCATCGTCTCGTCGGTGCGCTTCTCCTCGCTACCCTTGCGGCTGATGTGAACGCTGGCATGCAGGGGCACGACTGTGCCACGGTAGCGTTGTCCGCCTGCCGTGTGAATGGTCACTCCCTCGAACTCCACCGCATTCCACATGAAGTGCCCGATTTGTGTCAGCTTGAGGCGACCGTTGGACTTGATCTCCTTGACCATCAAGCCGAGCGTGTCCACGTGAGCGGTCAGGCCACGCGGCGCATCGTCGCGCTCGCCGGGCCAGCGGATGATCAGCGCGCCCTTGAGCGTGTGCGCAAACTGCAGACCAGGGATTTCCAGAGCGGCGAAAGCCCGCTCGACGCAGGTGATCGCTTCTGCGCAGTAACCGGTAGGGCTGGGAGTGTTCAGCAGATTGACCAGGAAATCGAGGACACGACCAGCGTCGGGGTACAGGTTTGGCATGGTCTCTTCCCCAGGAGCGCAGCCCGATGACAGCAGCGAAGTATAACCCGACATGCGCGGCCTGACGAACCTTGCAGGACAACGACGCCATTCTGAGCAGGCGGCGTATCAGGTCGGGAGAACGGCGCGTTCAGCGCACGGTGATGGTCGTCAGCACGGCATGATCGCCTATCGGCGTCCCTGCGCTATCAGTCACCGGCAGGCGTTCGCCGGGCGTCTGCCACCAGTAAACGGCCAGCCAAAGCTCGTAGGTTCCGGAGGGCAGATCAGCGGGCAGGGCGATACCGTGATTGTCGCGGATCAGCGTTCCCGGCGTCCAGGCGGACATAGGCGCAAAGCCGTTGACCGGCAGGGCATCGCGTTGTGCTACCAGACGTCCGTCCGCTGACATCAGCAATAGCGCCACCGTGTAGTCTCGCTCAATGGGTGCGCTCGCCCGCCACAACAGCGAGATGGTCAGCGTTTCTCCGGCTCTGGCAAAGCCCTGGCCGGGCAGGTCGAATCCTACCAGGCGTGCGCTGCTCCCAAAGGTCACATCGGCCAGATGATCGGGCCAGGCGGCCAGGGTAGGCGGCGGCGCTGGGGTGAGATCGAACAGGACGGCGCGTGCCAGGTCGCTAGGGGCAATCTCGCGCACGGGGAAGGCGTGGCGGGCCAGATAGTGTTCAAGTGGGCGCACCGACCAGGGTATGGCCCGACTGCTATCCATTACCAGCCACAGTCGTGCATGTTCCTGCCCTAGAGCACTCGTCGCCAGTGCCGAAGAGAGATGGATCAGCTCGTCCGGATTGCTGGAAACCAAGACTGGCGGTTGTTCTGGGCTGAACCGTTCGCCCGGTGCATACGGAAGGGTATAGACAGTTGGGGCACGGCGCTTGTAATAGTTCATGAAGAATTCGGCGTAGCGGTTGTTGTTCAGCACGATCACATCATCAGGGTGGGCCTCGCGCTGCAGGGCGGTCAGCAGCGCTTGCGCTGGCGCGAAGTCGCCGTAGTAGCGCGGGTCGTGCCGAATGCCGTACAGCCCGCCCAGCAGCATGACGACCGTGCCCAGCGCCAGTCCACTGATCCCTGCGGTAGCCTGGCGTCTGCTGAGCATATTGTGGCGTAGCACCCAGGCCGCCCAGCCCAGGGACGCGACAGCCAGCCCAACGCTCAGCGCGGGCAGGAGCCAGACACCGCGCCCCCTGGCGTGATACCAGGCGATGTCGGGTGTCACGTCGCCCAATAGCTGCGCCGAAACCCTCAGCGGAGACCAGCGCAGCGACCACACACCCTCGTCCCAGGGGATAACGGGCGGAGTCTGTTGGGCGAGAGCCCGGTAATAGGCGTCAACTGGCACAAATACTCCCAGGACTTGTACGCCCAGGCTTAGGGCTATCACCAGCGAGGCTCCAACCCTCGCTCTGCGCGATGTTCTGCGGCCCATCAGGTGATCACAAACTGGCAAAAGCCACAGGGCCAGGAAGGGGGTGAGCGGTACCATGTAACGCGGTCCCCAGCCGCGTCCCCCGTACCACTGAGGGATTCCCAGCACGGCAGCGTAGCCCACGACCACTATCACCAGGGCGACCAGCGGTACGGCGATCTGTCGCCAACGACGTTGGCGGGCCAGGATGAATGGTCCGGCCAGACCGAGCAGCAGCACTGGCGAAAAAAGCCACAGGCTGCGGGCCGGACTGAACAGGTAGCCGAGCACTCCTTTGCCTACATCGGGCAGGTTGGTGCGGGCCTGCTGCAATCGCCGGACGAAAGCGTAACGATTGGATATGCCAAACAGGATGTCGGCATTGAGGATGATCAGAATCGTAGCCGCGCCGATGGCGGCCATGATTGCCAGAACTGCCGCCTGTCGTCGCGTCAATCGTACACGCCCCAGGCGCGAGGGTAGCGCCTCGACGATCGCCGCTGGCAGCAACAGCAGAGCCGCTTCCTTCGCGAACAGGGTAAGGCCGAGCGCCATCGCACCAGCCAGAGCGCTCTTGAGGGCGGGCCGACCGGCAGAAAGCCGCTGGCGGGTGCGCAGGATCAGATAAGCGCTCAGCAGAGCCAGCCAGGTAAACAGCGGCTCACGGAAGAAGGTACGACTGTAGGGCCAGGCGATGGTCGTCAGGCCAAAGGCCAGCGCAACCAGGGCAGCGCTCCGCGCCCGGTAGCCCAGTGCCAGCCCGTACAGATACAGCGTGCCCGCTGTCAGTGCCGTGACCAGGATGCTGAACAGCCACACGGTATGCACCAGGCCAATGGCTGGTAGCCGCTCTGCCAGCAGGAAGAGCGGGGCGGCCAGGGCGGGCTGAAGTGGCTCGGCGTCTGCTGCTGGGGGGGACACCTGGTCGAGCGACAGCGGAGGGTAGGCGTCGTACTGGTAGTTCTGGGCCAGATTGCCGCGTCGGGCCAGGCTCTCGGTGGCGTCGAAGAGAAACCATTCGTCCCGGCTGATCGCGTAGCCGTTGAAGGTCAGGAAGTAGATGGCAATGAGCAGGACGATCAGCGAGATTCCCAGCGCCACACGGTACGCTCGTGGCTCTGAGGCCGGAGCAGTCATGGCCGGGCGCTCCGTTTGCTGGCGAGCAAATCGCGATAAAGCGTACTGAGATCGTCTACCAGGCGGTCAATGCCAAACTGATCTGCTACCCGCTGACGCCGCTCCTGTGCGTCGTCGGGTGGGGCTTGCAGGGTTGCAATCATGGCTGCGGCCAGGGCGTCCGCGTCCCCTGGAGGGACAAGCGTCCCGAAGCGCCCGCCATCGAGTAGGTCGGGCACGCCGCCTACCGCTGTGGCTACTACCGGCACCCCTGCTGCCAGTGCTTCCGTGATGGACACCGGTGCGCCTTCGTTGTCCGACGAGATCACCAGCAGATCGAGGTCGCTGTACGCCGGGCATAGATCGCGTAAAAAACCCGTGAAGATGAGTGCATCGGCCAGACCCAACGCCTGCGCCTGAGCTTGAAGTGCTTGGCGCAGTTCGCCGTCCCCGATGATTGCAAAGCGAGCACCGGGCAACGCCTGGCGCACACGCTGTGCCGCCTGCAAAAAGAGTGCATGATTCTTGATGGGGACCAGCCGTCCTACAATACCTACCAGTGGGGCATCGGCAGGCAGGCCATACTGGGCGCGGAACTGACCCTGGTGTCGAGGCAATTCGATATATCTTGACAGGTCGGGGCCTTCCGGAGCAACGACGATCTTGTCGGCAGGCGCAACCCGGTAAAGAGTGCTCAGCTCTTCCTTGAGCAAAGGGCTGACGGCGACCAGACGGTCGGTGAGGCGCGCTGTCAGCCGTTCGAGCCAGAGAAAGAACGCGGTTTTGCGCGGGCCGAAATACCCGTGAAAAACGTGCCCATGAAAGGTGTGCACTCGTACCGGGACGCGCGCCAACCAGGCCGCGGTTCTGCCCACAAAGCCCGCTTTGGCCGTGTGCGTGTGTACCACATCCGGGCGCAGCCGCCGCATGAGCCGCCACAGTTTGACCAGCGTGATCACGTCGCGCAGGGGCGAAAGCTCGCGTCCCAGTTCCGAGATATAGATCGGCGTGATGCCGTAGGTGTCGGCCAGATAGGACATGTCACCTTCGTGCGGCCCGACGCGCCCAGAGACCACAGTTGTGGTGAAATCGGGAGGGCGCATCCGGGCGGCAAGCAGGATCACCTGCAAGGCTGGGCCGCCGACGTTCAGGCGGGCGATGACGTGTAGCACAGAGATAGGCCGGGGATTGTTCATGGGTGGGGCCTCAACAGGACAGCCCATGTATCATTTCTGCTCCAACAGGCGACTGTAGAGAGTCACCGTGCGCTCAACCATCGCCGCAACCGTGAACTCAGCTTCCAGACGCTGGCGGCCCAACACGCCGCGTCGTTGACGCTCGACTTCATCGGACAGCGCTGCCCGCAGTGCACTGGCCAGCGCCTGCGCATCTCTGGGAGGTACCAGCCAGCCGGTCTGCCCGTCGAGCACAACTTCTGGAATGGCGCTGACAGTGGTGCTGATGATTGGCAGGCGATAGGCCATGGCTTCCAGCAACACCAGGCCGAAGCCCTCCCAGAGCGATGGGGCCAGGAAGATGTCCAGTCCGGCATATACCGGGTACGCATCGCTCTGCCAGCCCAGGAAGTGCACCCGGCTGGCGAGGCCGAGGGTCTGGACTTCATTCTGCAGCGACTGACGCAATGGGCCATCTCCAGCGATGACATAGTGTACCTGGGGGAACTCCGCCGCCACAGCCGCAAAGCCGCGCAGAGCGTAGCTCAGTCCCTTCTGAGGAACCAGTCGACAGACCGAGCCGATCAGCATGGCGTCCGGCGACAGGCCCAGGCTGGCGCGCAGTTCGGCGCGGGCTGCGGGCAGGGCAGGCAGCGTCGCCGGGTCCAGGCCATAGTGGATGGTCTGAATCCGGTTGGCGGGAGCGCCTTCTACTCGAATCGAGAAATCGCGAATCGCGTGGGAAATGGCAATACCGGCGTCCATAAAGTGCCAGAGCACCCGGTTGAGCAGACGCACCGGTAGACGATAGCGGAAACGGTCATCATTGTGGCGCGAACTCACCACACGGGGAACACGCGCCAGCCGTGCCGCCAGCGTGCCGTAGAGATCGGCGTGAATCAGATGAGTGTGCACGATGGCCGGACGTTCGCGGTGCAGCAGGCGTGCCAGCCGCCAGATCAGGGTGATATCGGCGTCATGCCGGATGGTCAGGCGAGTCGTGGGGATGCCCAGAGCGCTGGCCCGGTCGATCAGCTCCTGCACCGGTTTCCCCGGCTCGACCAGCAGCCATAGGCGGGCATCAACACCGCGAGCGCGCAGTCCCGGCAACAGGGCGAGCAAATGGTTCTCTGACCCGGCGATGCCGGTTACCTTAGACAAGTGAACAACGCTGGTGCTGCACATCGTCGGGCAGGTCAGACGGGCATCTGTGTCCGGTACCAGGCCAGGGTACGCGCCAACCCTTCCGAAAAGGAGATCAGCGGTTCGTATCCTAACCGGGCGCGTGCCTTGTCAATAGCCGCGCGCGAGTGGCGCACGTCGCCTGGACGCGGAGCGACAAAGACAGGCTCGATGGCGGTGCCCAGCAACTCGTTGAGGATGTCAATCATCTCCAGCAAGCTGATCTGCCCGCCGCAGGCGATGTTGAACACTTCACCTGAAATGCCCGGCGTATGGCAGGCCAGCAGGGTGCCATGCACCACGTTGTCAATGTAGGTGAAGTCGCGCGTTTGCAGACCGTCGCCCTCAACGCGAGGTGGTTCTCCGCGCAGCATGGCCGTGACGAACTTGGGGATCACGGCGGCGTAGGTCGAAAGGGGGTCCTGGCGTGGACCGAAGACATTGAAATAGCGCACGGTGACGGTCTCCAGACCGTAGACCGAGGCGACCGCCTGACAGTAGTGCTCGCCCGCCAGCTTAGCCGCTGCATAGGGTGAGAGCGGTTGTGGCAACATGTCTTCGGCCTTGAAGTCGCTTTCGACATCGCCATAGGCCGATGACGACCCCGCATAGACGACGCGGCGCACGCCCGCATCGCGCGCGGCCAGAAGCACGTTGAGCGTGCCGGTGACGTTGTGCTCGTGGCAACTGATGGGATCATCTACGGAGCGCGGCACGGACGCCAGCGCGGCCAGATGCAGAACGTAATCCACGCCGCGCATGGCTTCGTTCAGCGCGGCGCGGTCGGTGATGCTCGCTTCGAATAACTCGATGTAATCGAGCGACAGGGCCAGGTTTTCGCGTTTGCCAGTAGAAAAGTTGTCAATGACGCGCACGCGGTGCCCGTCGCGCACCAGCGCGTCTACGATGTGCGAGCCGATAAATCCTGCGCCGCCAGTGACCAGATAGGTCTGTGCCGGGCGAGTCTCCATACGTCCCTCCCCAAGTGCACAAGCGCTCACGAGGCGCGCTTGCTGCGAATGTAGGTGCGTTCCAGGAACAGAAAAGCGGCCATGGCCACCAGGGCAACCCCTGCGCCGATGCGCAGGCCGTTCTCGATGCTGGCTGTAGAAAGCGCGACCGCGACCAGTCCCAGCACGACGCTGACCGCGTACAGCGTCAGGACTGCTGCGCGCTGGCTGAGTCCCAGGCTCACCAGGCGATGCGAGGTATGATCCTTGCCCCCCTGCATAGGCGACCGACCCTCGCGCAGGCGGGTGAAGACGACCAGTGTCGTATCGAAGATGGGCACGCCCAATACCACTACTGGCACGATCCAGGTGATCACCAGATGATCGCGGGGCACGTGGAAATCCAGCTTGATGGCCAGCACCGAGAGCAGGAACCCAAGCACCATGCTCCCCATGTCGCCCATGAAGGTCGTGGCCGGGTTGAAGTTGTAGATCAGAAAACCCACCGAAGCGCCCATCAGGGCAGCGGCCAGGCTGCTGACCAGGCTTAGCTCTTCGCGCACCGCCATGGCGAAGAAGAAGAACGAAGCGATGGCCGTAAGCCCTGCCGCCAGTCCGTCCATGTTGTCCTGGAAGTTGAGCGCATTGGTGATCCCGACGATCCAGAACAGCGTGAGCGTCACGTTGAGGATGTCGCTGTCAAAGATGCGCACATGGATACCGGCGGCGATCAGCACGGCGGCAGCGATGATCTGTCCCCCCATCTTGACCAGAGGGGACATGCCCTGGCGATCGTCTACGAACCCGACCAGTACCAGCCAGGTTGTACCGGCCAGGATCGCGCCGAACTCCACCAGGTAGAATGGTGGGCTGAAGAAGACCAGCGCCAGCACCAGCGCACCGTAGATCGCCAGGCCGCCCAGTAAAGGAGTGGGGCGCTGATGCACCTTGCGAGCGCTCGGCTGATCGAGGACGCCAAAATGAAAGGCCAGGCGGCGGGTGATCGGCGTGAAGCCTACGGCTGCCGCAAAGCCCGCAATCATCACAGGGAAGAAGTCGGTCATGTCCACAGTCTACCCATTGTCACGGCTCTCGCTCGCTATGATGCTGCCCTGGCCGTGTTTCAGTCGGGCGGGAGTATACCGTAGCGGATCGCGTGACACAAAACAGCGCCAGGTTGTCCCGGCGCTAACTACTCCGTGAAGCGCTATTATACTCCCCGCTGCGCGCTTAGAACAGGCTGAGCTGCTGTGGCGGGGGTTCGTCGTGCGCGTTGCTGCTGGTGGCCTCGACTTCCTTGAGCAGATCGAGCATACGTCGAAAGTCGGCTTCCATGGCCGGGCGCAGATTCATATTGCGCAGCACGGCTGCAGGGTGAAATACCGGATAGTAGATGCGCCCGTCTGCGCGACGCGGCTGCCCGTGCACTTTGGTGATACGCGCGGTCGGCGGGAAGAATAGCGCCATGCTGAAGCGTCCCAGAGTCACAATGATCTTGGGGCGGATGATCTCGATCTGGCGATTGAGGTAGGTCTTGACGCAGGTGTCAATTTCTGTGGGCAGAGGGTCGCGGTTTCCGGGCGGGCGGCACTTGACCACATTGGTAATGAAAACGTCGTTGCGCGTCAGACCGATCATGGCCAACAGTTCGCTCAGGTACTTGCCCGACGCGCCGACGAAGGGCAGGCCCTGCTGATCTTCGTGATAGCCCGGCGCTTCGCCAATGAACAGGATTTCGGCGTCGGGGCGTCCTGCTCCGGGCACCACGCGCGTGCGGGCGCTATAGAGCGGGCAGGCCTGGCAGGCGCGTATTTCCTGGGCGATCTGCTCAAGAGCGGCCCGCCGTTCTTCCAGGCTCAGGATATCGCTCACAGGAAACTCCTCTCTGGCTCGTAAGCATGGGTGAACTGATCGTCGAACCGGATGCGGCTGGCAAGCTGTTGCCAGCGTGTGTCCAGGCGCTGAGCATAGGCGGCGTCGAGCGGGCGGGCTTCCATGAGCAGTGCGTCTTCGCCATCGTCACGATAGTAGTGCCGGCGACGCCCGACGACCCGGTATTCGTATTTGCGGTAGAGCGCCTGAGCTGTGGTGTTGCTCTCGCGTACTTCCAGGACTGAGTATTCGCCATGAAGCAGAATAGCGCGTTTGAGCATACTGGCCAACAGTAATTCGCCCAAGCCCTGTCCACGGAAATCGGGATGAACAGCGATGGTGCTGATATGGGCCTCACCGGCGATCAGCCAGCAGCCCCCGTAACCGACCAACTGTCCGGCTGCTGTCTGTCGGGCAAAAAGGCGCGGCAGCCAGCGCCAGCGTTGTACAGGGTGGCTGACGGGTGAGGCCAGTTCCAGCACAACCAGGTGCGAAGTGTCGCGGTTGGTCAGTTCAAAGCGATAGGCATTGGCCGACCAGGGTGTGCTGAACGAAAGCCGGTCAATCTGCACGACCTGCTCGATGTCGCCCAGCCGCATCGGGCGCACGATCACCTGGAGCATCATGGGTGGGGGACTCCTGGCTGATGCAGGTAAATGGGGATGGCGGTATGCGGATCATCTACCTGACCGGCTGTCAGCCGCGCCCAGGCGATCTGGGCCAGATATCCGGCGCGGCGCAGACTGACCGCAGCAGGTAACACGTGCACAGGCGCATGGCTGGCTGCCAGCGCGACGTAGCCCTGTTCGTCTACTTCCCCAGCCATCAGAGCACTCTCGCTGACGGCAGCGAACAGGCTTGGCCAGTCAGTGATCTGCGCGGCGTCTTGAGGTAACCAGTCACCGTCCTGATGCCGGAAAGTCTGAGCGCACACCCGTCCTCGCCCGGCTTGTACCAGGGCGATCAGGAGCTGTGGGGCGGGAGGAACAGCCGCCGCCACGATCTCCAGGGTGGGCACAGCCACCAAGGGAATCCCCTGTGCCAGGGCGATGCCCTTGGCCACTCCCATGCCAATGCGCAGACCGGTGAAGGAACCCGGTCCCTGTGCCACGGCCACCGCCTGCAAACTGGCAGGGGTGAGGCGCAACTGCGTGAAAGCGGCGCGAATAGCCGGCGGAAGCTCGGTGGAATGATTGTTGGCCGTCAGCCAGGTAGATTCCAGCAGCAGACGCTTGCCGTCGTGTAGCGCCAGACTGACGAAGCGCGTTGCAGTGTCAATGGCCAGGATCAACGCCAGCGCCTCCTCAGGGATTGTTCGTGTGGGGCGCGCGGGCCTGCAGGGCGCTCAGCAGGGATTGGTAGCGTTCACCTCTGGCTTCGAGAGTGAGCTGACGCTCCTGTTCGCCCATAATGGCGAAAGCCACCCACAGATGCTCCACCGGCAAGGCCGCCTGGATGTTCTCCGGCCACTCGATCACCACGATACCCTCGCCGTGCCACAGGTCTTCCAGGCCGATGCCCCAGGCATCAGCAGCGCCGTGCAGGCGGTAGCAGTCCACGTGATAGAGAATGGCGCGGTCAGCATCGCGGCGATGCTCGTGAATGAGCACAAATGTAGGGCTGGTGACCGGTTCCAGCGCGCCCCAGCCGCGCCCGATGCCCTGAGTGAAGGCAGTCTTGCCCGCACCCAGATCACCTGAAAGGCAGATCACATCACCGGGGCGCAGCAGTTCTCCCAGCGACGCTCCCAGCGCTTGAGTCTCAGTGGGGTGATGGCTAATGAAAGTGAGAGATGAAGCGGCAACGGTTGCCACGGTCTATGCTCCTGCTGGCTGAGCTATTCATTATACAGCGCAGCCAGACCGTGACAACCGTGATTCGCCCGCGTCTGGGCGCAATCTCAAGCCCACGCGAGGGGGTCTCCGTACATCTGATGTTCGACCCAGTGAGCAATGTAGGGATAGCGATAGTTGTGCCCGTTCCAGGTCTCAACGGCAGCGATGACGGCATAAATGACCATGCCCAGAGGCAACGCCAGCGAGGCCAGGATGAACACAATGTAGGCCAGTATCACGATGGGGACCAGCAAGAAACCCACCAGCACAATCATCAGAATGATTGAGACGAGCAGCAGGGCCACCCCCACAATAGTGCCCACAACCACCAGCGCCAGCCAGCCAACCGTGCCCACCAGTTGAATGGCGAAGGCTTGCAGGGCATGGAATGCCACGTATTCCGACCGTTTGCGGAACGAGAAGTAGATGAAGACCGGCACGAGCATGGTGAGCAGCACGCCCAGTCCACCGCTGGCCAGCGCTACCAGTGCTGTCAGCAGGGTGCTGGCATGCGCCAACGCAGCCCACTTGCGTTCGTTTTCCGTTACCCGGCTGAAGGAGGGCGAGCGCTTGGTCTTGGCTGGTGCGCGCACCCCTTCGACCGGCCCCTCGCCCGGAGCTGCCAGGCGACTGCGCACGCTGCCGTAATAACGCTCTTCGTATTCGCGCACCACATCCTCATCGCTACCCGCTTCTTGCTCGGCACGACGGGCCAGATCGGCCACGGCCTGGCGTAGATGAGGCGGAATTGGCTCAGCGTCCCCTTCAACAGAATGATCTGCCGATGGTTCGGCAGGGATAATTGGTTCCTGATCGTTCACGCTGTTTCTCCTGCCTGGTAGCAGTCACACATGCTCGCAGCCTGATTGTCGCACCAACCGCGGCAATTATCTACACGCTTATACGCAAGCGCCCATGATTGGGTTGCGCATATGGGGACAATGGCCCGAAAACGCGGCATGGCTCTCAACTCCGCGCTATACTGGTTGCCGCGGAGGAGGGGAAAACGAATGTCTCGCAGATTTCTGGCAGAAGATTTCACAGTCTCCAAGCGCCAACTTGGAATGCTACTCCTGGGGATTGGGGTTGTGGCGCTCCTGGTTGCGCTGATTTCTTTCGTAGGCCAGGGGCCGCGTTTGGTGCAGGTGCCCGGTGCGGCGGGAGGACTGGTTAGTGCGCTGGTCGGGCTGACTCTGTTGCCGTTGGGCGACATGCCCGCCTAGGGGATGCCGATGGTCGCAGAGCGCCCGTTGCACCCGGCAGAAATGGCCCTGAGCCGCACTGTTCACCGCGTCTTGATGGGGTTGGCGTTGGTCTTGCTGCTCGGTCACCTGGCCATCTATGTGCATTACGCCGTGGGGTTGATGCGCTTCCCTTTCGACTACGATCAGGGCGAAGGTTTCGAACTGGTTGACACGATCCTGTTCAGCAAGGGGGAATGGCCCTACCGCAACAACGAGGTGTATCCCTTCTACGCCAGCAATTATCCGCCGCTGTTTCACGTCTTGCTGGTGCCTTTTGCCTGGGTCTTTGGCCCGCAATACTGGTACGGGCGGCTGATGGGATTCGTGGGCACGCTGATCACAGCGACGGCCATCGGCGCAATTGTGTATCGGGAAGAGCAGCGACGTCCGGTGGCGGTGCTGGCCGGGCTGGCCTTCCTGGCCTCCAACTATGTCTATCACATCGGCCCTCTCTTCCGCCAGCATATGACGATGGTCATGTTCGAGACGCTGGCGGTGATGGTAATCGCTCCGGCTCCGGCGTTGACGGATGCCCGACAGCGTCATCGCAGGCTGGCCCTGGGCCTGTTCCTGTTGTTGGCGGCAGGTTACACCAAGCAGCACGCGGTCGCGACCTGTCTGGCCGTATTCGCCTTTCTCTTTCTGCGCAATCCACGACAGTGCCTGGTCTGGGGCACGGCCTTTGCCGCTGTCGGAGGAGGGCTGTTCTTGTGGATCAACTGGGCGACGGACGGTCAGTGGTGGACGAACGTCATCGCGGCCAATGTGAACGAGTATTATCCGGCGCAATATGTGGGATTGCTGCGCCAGTGGTTGCGTCTGCACGGCGCGCTAATCCTGCTCGCGGCGTTGTTCGCTCTCTACGAACTGTATTTTGCCCGGCTCTCGCTCTACACCGTCTGGTGGATACTGGCTGGGCTGAGCACAGTGCTGTCTGGCAAATGGGGCGCAGGCGACAGCTACTTCACGACGACGATAGCGGCGACCTGCGTGCTGGCCGGTCTGGCGGCGGCGCGAACTCTGCGGGGAGGCTGGGCGCTGCCCGATCATACGCTGGCTCGTCGCCTGGAAAAAGCCGTTCGCCCCTGGAAGCGTAGACCCGCTGCGACGGCGGCACTGGCGGGCGCTGCCGTCCCCTTGCTGTTCGTATGGTACGCCCTCAGCGTGGTCAAAATGCCGACCGAGGGGCGTTTCTTCGGCTGGCTCAGCGACAGGCTCGGTCTGTCGTCCAGTTATGACAGTCGCTACGCCTTCTACGATTCCGCGGGCTGGACGCAGGGCTATGCCTCGATCGGACATGTGCCTTCGCAGACAGACATCAACAACGGCTGGCGCATTGTAGACATCGTGCGGGCGTCCGACCGCCCGGTGATGAGCGAGGAGGCCGCGTTTAGACTGCGGGCGGGCAAGGACGTGATCACCAACCCTACTCAGTTGAAGAACCTGTATGAAAACGGCCTGTTCGATCCGACTGCTCTGGTAGAGATGTTGCGAGCACAGGAATTCGGCGCAGTGATCTTCCGGGCGCAGTTCTACCCGCCACCTGTATTGGATGCCGTGTACGAGGCATATTATCCGGCGCAGACGATCTCCATGAACGGTTTTGCTTACGAAATCTGGTTGCCGGGGCCACCTGCGGAGCAACGCGCAGGGCTGGCGCAGACGTTGGAGTCGGTTCGGCCAGGGCAGAGGCGCGAGATCGCGCTAACGTTGCCCTTCGATCAGGCGCTGGTCTGGCGATGGCACGCGCTGACCTATCATGGCTGGGAGGCTGCGCACGACAAATCACAGCCGTCGGGCGAAGAGAAGATGTGTATTGTTTCTGACTTTCGGCAGGGGGAACGTATTCTCTCGGTTGAATTGTGCCCCGATGGTGCGGCTTCTCGGTTGATTCTCTCCGGATAAGGCGATGAGGGTACTAAGCGGTGCCGGGCGGCGGAGGCTTTGGCTCTCCGCCCTGTTGTTGTGGGCGACGACGGCGTGGCTGGTGCTGCAATGGCCAGAACGCGGTCTGTGGTATGACGAGACGGTCAACGCCTACTTCGCGACGCAAAGCTGGGGCGATCTGTGGGAGTGGTGCACGCGCATTGACAATCAGATGCCACTTCACTTCGTCTTGCTAAAGGCATGGGGTGCGTTCGGTGGCACCGGTGAATTCGCTCTGCGTCTGCCCTCTGTCTGGTCAGTATTGCTGGCCATCGCCGCCTTGATCGCTCTTGGGCGAAGGCTCGGTTCGCCCTGGACAGGCTGGCTGGCCGCCGCTTCCTTCGGGTTGACGCAGAGCTTTCTCTATGCCGCCTTCGAAGTGCGTCCCTACGGGTTGGCCTTGGCGCTGGCGAGCTGGGCCAGTGTCATGCTGTGGGAAGTGTGGCGGCGTTATGCGGAGTTCGGGCGTCCGCTTGACCGGCGCTATGTGGCTTTGCTATTTGCCTGCTGGGCGTTGACCTGGGGGCTATGGTACACCCATTACACCGGCGTGCTCGTCTTGACGGTGTGCGCAGTGCTGGTGGGGTGGACGGTAATGCGCCGCCCGGAACGTCACCGCAGTGTAATCGCTTTGCACCTTGCTGGGGGGATGGTCGCCGGGATAGTGCCCTGGTATCTGGCCCTGGCCGGACGCGACGTGCGCGCGGGGACGGCCTACGCCGGTCGTGTAGACCCCCTGACGGCGCTCAAGACATACGCCGATTTCTACGCTCACGGGCAGCGCGCCGTTCCTGTGGATGCGCCGCCTTATACCTGGGCGATAGTCGCCGTGCTGGGCTTGGGCTGCCTGCTCTGGTGCGCGTTGCGCAGATGGCACCGACAGCCTGCCCGCTCGTTACTCGTGCCACTGGTTGCTACTCTGCTCCCCTTGACTGGTCTGATCGGGCTGGTCTACGGCGTGCAGGCCAAGCTGTCGGGACGGCATGGCTGGATGGTGTGGCTGGGCGCGGCTTTGCTGTTCGGCGCAGGCTATAGCGCTTTTTTACCCTGGCGACGGTTGCGTTGGGTGGCCTGGCTGGGCGCGCTGGCGGTGTTGTGGCTACCTGCGCGGGTCACCTATCCCCCCGTCTATAACAGCTATCTGCGGGAAGCATTCGCATATGTGCATCAGCACGCGGTCTCCGGTGACGTGTTGGTGTTGCGCGATGGCACACTGTTCACAGCGGCGGGCTATTATCGGCCAGGGGTGCCGTGGATCGGGCTGCCACCGGAGCCATTGACAGATGTTCATCGGTTCCTGTTCTTCGACGAGGCGACGGACAGCCTGGAGGCTCTCATTGAGTCACGGCAGGCCCGGCGAGTGTGGGTGTTGAGTTGGCAGGGCGACATCATGGATCCGCAGAATCTGGTGGCGGGGATGCTGGAGTATCTGGGGGAGCAGGAGCCGCTGCCCGGTGCGTTTGGCTTCGGTGACGTGTCGTTGACGCTCTACCGCCTGGAACGACCGGTGCAGGAGTGGTGGGAGCAGGTGCGGGCACTGCGGCCCATCGCCCAGTATCCGCCCGACGGCCCGTGGTATCTGGGAGGATATATCCTGCGGAGAGGGCCAGTTGTGCCAGGTGCTACGGTGTGGGTACACACCTGGTGGCAACGCGGCGAGTCTGTCCATCCCGGCGCGCGGCTGAGTCTGCGTCTGTACGCCGCGGATGGGACATTGGTTGCCCAACATGATCAGCCGCCGGGAGGACCGTCGTTCGGGCAGGAAAACTGGGCGCTGGAAACACCGATCTTGACACGCCTGGCGCTGAATGTGCCGCCGGACATGTCAGCCGGACTCGCTGAGGTGCGCCTGATTCTGTACGAGATGGGAAGCTCGCTCGAACCTGTGGAAGTTGAAGTTGGGCAGTTGGAAATCGGGGGGTGAGGCACCGCAGGCCCGACCTCCAATATGGCCGGGCCTGCCAGGAGTGAAGCTCGCTTTTGAGCGTCAGCGGCGTATTGCCAGGATCAGACCCAGCAATACCAGAACCGCGCCTACCACGATGGCAATGATCGGGATCGTGGTGCCGAACAGTTGGAGCTGATCTTTGGCATCCTGCGCGTCCTGCTTGGCGTCCTGCACCGACTGATCGGTGGCCTGATATTCCAGGTGGAACACGGTGACGGGCAGGAATTGCGCCACGATCTGCGGATCAACCAACCCCAGAGCCTGGATTTTCTCGATCAGCGGCGTCATCAATTCTTCGGAGAAACCGACGCTGCGGATTTCGATCTTGTGAGTGTCAATCAGCACGCCCGTCGTCGGTTCGATCCAGTACTCGGCCTGGTATTCGTAGACGTAGGACAGCGGCACCGGATCGGGCCAGCCCGCCTGTTTGATCAGCGCAGGGAGCGCCGCCGCTACCATGGGGTTGATGTCCAGGCTACCGACAAGCTGACCGATCTGCGCCTGAGTCAGTTCGGTGGGCAGACCCATGGCGGCCACGGCCTCCGGGGCGATGGGGCGCGGCTCGGACGAAGAAGTGAACAGATAAGTCTTGATCCCGGCGCGGGGGTGCTCGACTTCACCGGAGAAAGTCAGCGGCACAGTCGAGCGGTAATCGTCGCTCCAGCCTTCGTAGTCTTTTTTCTCGGTATCAATGGGCCAGCCCAGAACCAGACCTGCCCGGTCTATCAAACCTTCTTTGCCGTGCCACGCTTCGGGGTAGTCGGTGCTGAATTCCATGGTCTTGCGGTCAATGGCGTGCCGTTTGATCTGCGTGAGCAGCGGCGTGCCATCGGGCAGGCGTAGCTCCTGCTCTTCCAGCACCAGGGCCAATCCGTCTGACGTCTCTTCAGTCTGGAAGTGACGCTCCAGTTCAACGGTGAGGTCGGTCATGAATTGCAGCGTCTCGCGGTTGAGCAATACTGGCATCGTGCCTTCATAGAGTCGGGTGGTATCTACATCGTCGGGAAACTGCTTCATGCCCGGCACGATGACCAGCATGAGCACCAGTCCCACCGCGACCAGCACCAAGCCGACGAGGAGTACGATGACTCCTGCCACTCGACGGTTCATTGCTTTTCCTCCTTGTTCCAAGAATTTTCAAGAATAGAAGCGCCTTGTGCCTTCGCCCAGTTGGTAATGATACCCTTGACCAGGCTGGAGCAAAAAAATCGCTTTGCCTGCACAGGCGTACTGGGGCGGCGCGAAGTGGGTGGATAGACGGCCTTCTAGCTGGGCCAATTTGTGGTACAATCGCGCTGTTTTGCCAGCCGGTTCTGCGCAGAGCCGGAAAGCATCCTCTTTCGCTTCCAGGTAATGAGTTCAGTGAGGCAAAATGAGCAATCAACACGAACAGCAAGGATTCACGCTCTGGTTCACCGGCCTGTCGGGAGCGGGCAAGACGACCGTGGCAACTGCGCTGGAAAAAGAACTGCGCGCCCGCGGCCTCAAGGTCGAGCGGCTCGACGGGGATACGGTGCGCAAGAGTCTGACGCGCGACCTGGGGTTTTCCAAGGAAGATCGCGATAAGAACATCGAACGGGTGACTTTTGTCGCCAAGCTGCTATCGCGCAACGGCATAGCAGTGCTGGCTTCGTTCATCTCGCCTTACCGTGCTACGCGCGCGATGGTGCGGGCCGAGACGACCAATTTCATCGAAGTCTATGTGCATGCACCACTGGAAGTGTGCGTTCAGCGCGACGTGAAGGGGCTGTATGCCAAAGCGTTTGCAGGCGAAATCCCAGACTTCACCGGTGTCAGCGACCCCTATGAGGAGCCAGAGAACCCTGAAATTGTGCTGCACACGCACCTGGAGACTGTCGAGGAAAGTGTGGCCAAGTGCCTGACCTATCTGGAAGAACATGGCTTTATACCAGTCGCAGAGACTGCTCGCTGACTCTCACTCCGTACTGCGCCCCAAAGCCCCGCCAGGGGCTTTTTTGCATGAGGTCACAGGCCCAATCGGTGTATCAACGGCGCGGACGAACACCGGTGACACGATAGAGTTCTTGATAGATCGGGTAGTCTTTGTGCTTGCGAGGAGGCAGTGGCTCGGCGATGACGATCTCGCGCACATGCTGATACGTTTGCGGGCTGATGAGAATTTCACCGGGTAGGGCGTTTTCTTGCAGATACTTGGCGCGATTGATCGGCATCCCGATGGCTGTGAACTCTTTGCGGCTGGGGCTACCCACGTTGCCCAGTACTGCGACACCTGTCTCAACGCCAATGCCATAGAACAGGCGGTGCTCTGGGGGCAAGACTTCGTGAAGCGCTCGCACATCATAGGCCATCGTGAGGGCGGCGCGCACGGCGCGGATGGCGTGATCCTCCTGCGGGTTTAGTTGTGTATTGAACAAACCCACCACTGCGTCTCCCATGTACTTGTCAACAATCCCCTCCTGCAGTTGCAGGGCGTCGGTGCAGACGGTGAGATAGTGGCTGATGATGGACATCAACTGTTCAGGATCGAGATGTTCGCTGAAACTGGTGAAGCCTCGCACGTCGGCAAAGACAACCGAAATCTCCCGTTCGTCGCCGCTCAGACCCAGCCGGTCAATGCTCTGAATGTTGCGCACCAGCGACGGCGGCAGATAGGTATGCACCACTTTGAGCGTGGCGTCTCGCCGGCGAATCTCGGTGAGATCGTCCACAACGAGAGCCGTACCGACGATGACATCTCGCGCATCTTTCAACGGCGTCAGGCGCAGGCTTAGCGTCACCGCGCCACGGTGTGGCAGCACCGGCTCGATTTCGAAGGCATGAGGTCGGTTGTGCAGCAGAACGGTCTGTGTCACGCTGGTGAGGCTGGCAAATACGTCGGGGAGTACGTCGGTGACCGGTTGCCCAACCGCCTGATCATGAGGGATGCCCAGTATCTGTTGCGCTGCGCGGTTGTAGATGACGATGCGGTCGTGACGGTCGGTGGTGATCACGCCGCTGGCGATGGATTCCAGCACGTTGTCCAGCAGGTGTTTCATTTCCGTGATGGAAGCCAGAGTCTGCCGCACCCGCGCGAAAAGGTGCGCGTTCTCGATGGCAACGGCTGCCTGATTGGCAAAGGCCAGCAACAACGATGCTTCACGCTCGCCGAACAGGTTCAGCGCTCGCCTGTTGTCCGCGTAGAGCACACCGATCACCTGTCCCCTGGACAGCAGGGGGACACAAATAAGGGAGCGAGGGCCATGGGTCATGATGCTGGTTCGCAGGCCGAGGCGCGTATCGTGCAAGGCATCGCCAGCAATCAGCGGTTGGCCGGTGCGGGCTACCTGCTGGACGACGCTCTCGCTGACGGCAAAAGCGGATGCCTCAAGAGGGCGTCGCTGGGCGTCGCGAGCGATGCGGAATTCGAGCAGTCCACTCTCAGGGGATTGCAACAGAATGTACGCCCGTTCCGCGCCGGTGATGGCGATGGCTGTGTCAATCACTTCGGTCAGCACAGTATCGGGGTCGAGGGACGAATTGAGTAGAGCAGTGGTCTGAGCCAGCGCGCGCAGTTGATCCAGGGTGGTGCTGTCTTCGGCCAGGCCATGTACGATCTGTTCGAGTTCCGCGCGGGCTGCCAGGAGCCTGTCGAGGGTTCCCGGCGCGAGGATCATCCCGCGCTGACGCAAAGCCTGATCCTGCTGCTGCGCCAACGTCGCCAGATGCTGAGCCTGGCGTTCCAGGTGAACCAATCTCTCCAGGGCCTGGCTTTTGATGTTGAGGGTGTTGAACATGGGTGGCGTCCCTCTGGCGAGCATGTCATCGGTCAGGGGTGGCGGGTGCGACGGACTTCGAAGATGCGCGTCGGCTGACTGCGACCCTTGACGAGCACCGTGCCTCGCTCAATGATCAGCAGCCTATGGGCCGGGTCATGCAGGAAGTTGGAACAGGCGGCGTAAGTGTCTTCGCTGAGGATGATCTGACCAGGTGCAGCACTTTCTTGCAGGCGTTTGGCCAGGTTGACGGTGTCGCCAATGGCGGTGAAGGCACGACGCAACGGACTGCCTACATTGCCCAGAGTCGCCACACCAGTATGAATACCGATACGCCAGTGAGCGACCGCTTCTTCGCCCAGGCGCTCGGTCAGGGCCTGAAACTCATCGGCCATGGTCAGCGCGGCCAGCACCGCCTGCCAGGCGTGATCGGCACTGGGATTGAAGATTGTGTTGAACAGCCCCATGATCTCATTGCCCATGAACTTGTCAATGACTCCCTGGCGGCTGTGTATGGCTTCCGCGCCGGCTGTGAGATAGAGATTGAGCAGTTCCATGAGTTCCTGGGGGCGCAGGGTATCTGGAAACGAGTGGAAGGGGCGTGTCTCCACAAACAGCGTTGTGATCGTGCGACGTTCGCCGCCCAACCCCAGTTCGTCGAGACTCTGAATGTTGTCCACCATACCCGGCGGCAGATAGCGCCGAACCAGTTCTAGCGTGGCCTCGCGCTGCTTGATCTCGGTCAGGTCGTTGACGACGAGCACGACACCGACGATCTGCTCGTCATCGAGGAGGGGGGAAAGCGCCACGTGCAGGTAGATGTCGCCTCGTTCCGGTAAGGTCAGCGCGAGATCGAGGCGATGACTCTGCCCTTGTTCCAGCACCTCATCTTGCAGGTCGGCCAGGGTCCGAGCAAGCGTGGGCATGACCTGTGCCAGATTGAGACCCTGTACGGCAGGGGCGGGCACGTCAAAGATGCGCGCTGCTGCCTGGTTACAGGTGAGGATGGTACCCGCGGCGTCGAGCGTTATCACGCCGCTGGCGATAGAGGCGAAGACATCATCCATCAACTCTTTCATAGCTGTGACTTCGCTGAGGGCGGCCTGGGCGTGCGCGAAGAGCCGCGCGTTTTCGATGGCGATGGCGGCCTGGTTGGCGAAGGCAGTCAGCAGGTGCAATTCTTTCTCGCGGAAGACACCATCCTTGACGCGATTGTCTACGTAGACAACGCCAGTCACGCGATCCTTGAGTACCAGGGGGACACACAGGATGGAGCGCAGCGCGTGAATCACCACACTTTCCTGGGTGCTATACGCCGGATCGGCCTGGGCGTTGGTGGTCAACACGGGTTGACCCGTCTCGGCAACCTGACGGACGACCGTGCGACTGACGATGAATTCACCGTGTTCGAGCGTCTCACGATCCAGATTGCGGGCCACGCGGAATTCCAGTTCGCCGCTATCCTCATCGCGCAATACGATATATCCGCGCTCGGCCCCTGTCAGCCTGATCACGGTGTCCATGACTTCGTTGAGCACCTGATTGAGGTCGAGCGAGGAGTTGATCAGGGCCGTGGTTTGGGCCAGCGCAGTGAGTTGTTCCAGCTCGACGTAAACGGGTTGTAGAAAGTCCGCCAGGCGGCGCAGATCGCCTGTGAGAGCATCCAGGCCCGTCAATACCTCAGGGGTCAGTGCCAGTCCGCGCTGGCGCAGCAGACTATCCTGGGTGTGCAGTGCGTCGCTCACCTCTTGCAGGGAACGGCTCAGCACGGCCAATTGATCGGTCAACCCTTGGCTGGTGGTGGAGCGGATCATGTTGCTGTGGTCTCCCCCAGGAGGTGTGTACACGGGTGTGTTGATTATACCCGCAGGGCGCGGGGCAACCATAACGCGAACGCGTTGTCGGGCGCAAAGCGGACAGTCGCGGCGCAGTGGGCGGTTGCGTTTGTTCGGTTTGCTCAGGCGAAGGTATTGCCTGTTTGAGGGGCTGTGTGATAATCTCTGGCGAACTTCTCGCCGGGGAAGCTGGCGCTGGTTTTCTGATCACAGACAGGCCGGGCAAGGGTGGCCTGGGCACTGTTCGGAGGAACGGCATGTTGAAAACGCACACGTGTGGTGAATTGCGGGTTGAGCATGTGGGGCAGCAGGTCACGCTCGCGGGGTGGGTGCATCGCTGGCGCGAACACGGGGGGCTAATCTTCTGGGACCTGCGAGATCGCTGGGGCATCACGCAGGTGACTATCAACCAGGAGACTGCGCCGGACGTGCACGCCCTCGCCCGCGATGTGCGTGTCGAGTGGGTGGTGCAGGTGACGGGCACCGTCATCCGCCGCCCGTCGGGCATGGAGAACCCCGACCTGGAGACCGGTGAAATCGAGCTGGAGGCCACAGCACTACGCATTCTCAACCGGGCCAAGACGCCTCCCTTTTACATCAACAAGAATGAGCATGTGGACGAAGCCGTCCGGATGCGCTATCGCTACCTGGATTTGCGTCGCCCGGCCATGCAGCGCAACCTGATTTTGCGCCACAACGTCATTCGCTTCATCCGCAACTACCTGTCCGACCGTGGTTTTGTCGAAATCGAGACGCCGATCTTGTTCAAGACCACGCCGGAAGGCGCGCGCGACTATCTGGTGCCCAGCCGTCTGCACCCTGGCAAGTTCTATGCGCTGCCGCAAAGCCCGCAGCAGCTCAAGCAATTGTTGATGGTGGCGGGCTTTGAGCGTTACTTTCAGATCGCGCGCTGTTTTCGGGACGAGGATCAGCGGGGCGACCGGCAGCCGGAATTCACCCAACTGGATTTGGAGATGAGCTTCGTCGAGCGCGAAGACGTGCTCGATCTCATCGAAGGGATGTTCACGGCCTTGGTCGAGCAGGTCACTGACCGCGAACTGGTGACCAAACCCTTCCCGCGCCTGAGTTATGCCGAAGCCATGCAGCGCTATGGCACCGACAAACCCGACCTGCGCTACGGCATGGAGATCGCCGACCTGAGCGATCTGGTGACGGACTGCGGCTTTCGCGTGTTCTCCGAAACAGTTAAAGCCGGCAATCCGGTGCGGGCCATCTGCGTGCCGGGCTGCGCATCATACAGCCGCAAACAACTGGACGAACTGGAGACAATTGCCAAAGGAGCGGGGGCGAAAGGGCTGGCCTGGATGGCCGTCGAAGCGAGTGAGGCCGGGCCGGTGCGCTCGCCTATTGCCAAGTTCTTCAGCGCGGAACAAGTGAGGGCGATTCTGGAACGGACGGGGGCCAGGCCTGGCGACTTGCTGCTCTTCGCTGCGGACAGCGAGGCGGTAGTCTGCGAAGTGCTGGACACGCTGCGCCGCGAAATGGCGCATCGGCTGGGATTGGACGATCCCAAGAAGGTGGCGTTCTGCTGGATCATTGACTTTCCGCTGTTCACCTGGAACGAAGACGAGCAGCGTTGGGACCCCAGCCATCATCTGTTCACCGCGCCCATGTGGGAAGATGTACCACTGCTGGACACCGATCCTGGCAAGGCTCGTGGACAGCAATATGACCTGGCCTGCAACGGTTACGAGGTGGCCGGCGGGAGTATCCGTATCCATGACCGCGCCATCCAGGAGAAGATTTTCGGCCTGATCGGGCTGGACGTGGAAATGGCCAAGGAGCGCTTTGGGCACATGCTGGAGGCGTTCGAATACGGTACACCGCCGCACGGGGGCATTGCTCCTGGCATTGACCGTCTGGTGATGATCCTGGCCGGACAGCCGAACATTCGCGAGGTCATTGCTTTCCCGAAGACACAGCAGGCCGCCGACCTGATGGCGGGCGCGCCGTCGGAGGCGGAACCGTCGCAATTGGAAGAACTGCATATCCGGGTGGTGTTGCCCGAAGACTGAGCCGGACACTCCCGCTACGGAGGTGTTCTGGAATCCGCTAGCGCTCGGCGGGGACGTTGTTGTTTTCGCCCTCGACCGGGCGTTGGCGTTCTTCGCGGGGGCGGAACGCCGGGCACTCGCGGCTGAGGTGCCAGGCGAGTTTCTCGGCATTGGCCAGCTTTTTGCCACAATGTGGGCACACAACGGTCGGATGCGGCATCTCTTTCAATCTACTTCCTGCACACACAAAGCGGGCCAGATGACACATCCGGCCCGCTCTTCTACTAACGCTTGGCCAGCCTTATTGTTCGTGATTGCCCACGCCAAACAGACCAGTGGGGATGTTGGGCTGGCGTGACCTTTCCTCGTCTTTGCCGAAACGAATCACCTCGCCTGTGTCGGTGATGGCTTCCACAGCCAGGCCCAGGCTCTGTAGTTCCTTGACCAGGACGCGGAAGCTGGCCGGAATGCCAGGTTCTTCGATCGGCTCGCCCTTGACGATGGCTTCATAGGTCTTGACGCGCCCCTGCACATCGTCGGACTTGACGGTGAGCATTTCCTGCAGGGTATAGGCTGCGCCGTAGGCTTCCAGTGCCCACACTTCCATCTCGCCGAAGCGCTGTCCACCGAACTGTGCTTTGCCGCCGAGCGGCTGCTGCGTCACCAGGCTGTACGGACCGGTTGAACGGGCGTGCACTTTGTCTTCCACCAGGTGAGCCAGCTTGAGCATGTGAATGATGCCCACCGTCACCGGCTGATCGAACGGTTCGCCCGTCTTACCGTCGTACAGGATTTGCTTGCCATAGATGGGCACCGGTTTGCCAGTCTTGATTTCGACACGGCGCGCCTTCTGGCGCAGTTCTTCTTCGGACAGGCCCGCGGGCGGACGCTCGCCGGTTACGTGCTCGATCCACAGCTCCAGCGTGGCGCGGCGTGCGTTGGCATCGCGGCGTTGACGCTCGTTGAAGTCAGTGATGTCGCCAAAGGCCAGGATGTCTTCGGGGTCGTAGCCGCGCTCGCGCAGCCATTCGCGCAGGACAGACCGCCGTGCGTACACGCGATCCAGGGCCAGGCGTTCCACATCATAGGTGCCGAGAGCGCCCAGCCAGTGATCAATGTAGAGCCGACGCACTTCCTCGTCGTCTTCGAGGTACTCGGTATCGTAGGCTTCTTCCTTCAGCCATTGCCAGGCCCGCTCGCCGATCTCGCGCCAGGCGCGATCGATCATCCAGGCACGGCCCAGTTCGGCTTCGATCTCGTCTTCCTCAGCCCCGTCGAAGACGGGCGAGATGGCGCGGAAGCCCAGCCGGTCGGCGGCCCAGCCCAGGTGCGTTTCCAGCACCTGACCGATGTTCATACGGCCCGGCACACCCAGCGGGTTCAGGATGATCTCGACAGGCGTGCCATCTTCCAGGAAGGGCATGTCTTCGATGGGCACGACCTTGGAGATGACGCCCTTGTTGCCGTGCCGTCCGGCCATCTTGTCGCCCTGGGTCAGCTTGCGTTTCTGGGCGACGCTGACGCGCACCATCTGATCCACACCGGCGGGCAGATCGCGGTGTTCCTCGCGGGTGAAGATCTTCACATCCACCACCTTGCCGTGTTCGCCGTGCGGCTGACGCAACGAGGAGTCTTTCACCTCGCGCGCCTTTTCGCCGAAGATGGCGCGCAGCAGTTTTTCTTCGGGCGTGAGTTCCTTCTCACCCTTGGGGGTGATCTTGCCCACCAGGATATCGTTGGGGCCAACTTCCGCGCCGATGCGGATGATGCCGCGCTCGTCCAGGTCTTTGAGCGCTTCCTCACCCACATTAGGGATGTCGTAGGTGATCTCTTCCGGGCCAAGCTTGGTGTCGCGCGCCTCGACTTCGTGCTTCTCGATGTGGATCGAGGTGAACTTGTCCTCGCGCACCAACGCTTCGCTGATCAGCAGCGCGTCTTCGTAGTTGCCACCTTCCCACGACAGAAAAGCGGCCAGCACGTCGTGCCCCAGCGCCAGCTCACCGTTGACAGTTGAAGAGCTGTCGGCCAGCACGTCGCCCTTGCGCACAAACTGCCCCTTGCGCACGATAGGCCGCTGATCAATGCAGGTAGACTGATTCGAGCGGTTGTACTTGCGCAGGCGGTAGGTCTTCAGGCCGTCTTCGGTACGCAGGACGATCTGATCGCCCTGGACCGAGACCACTTCGCCGTCGCGATCGGCAATCAGGACCTGACCAGAGTCGAGGGCGGCTTGACGCTCCACACCGGTGCTGACAATGGGAATGTCTGGCTTGAGCAGTGGCACAGCCTGACGCTGCATGTTCGATCCCATCAGGGCGCGGTTGGCGTCGTCGTGCTCCAGGAAGGGGATCAGGGCGGCGGAGATGCCCACGATCTGACGCGGGGCCACGTCCATGTAGTCAATGCTGTCGCGTGGAGCTACCAGGAAGCGCTGATGATGGCGCGCCGAGACGCGGTCATTGACGAAGTGATGATGCTCGTCCAGTTGCGCGTTGGCCTGGGCGATGGTGAAGCGATCTTCCTCGTCGGCAGACAGGTAATGCACCTCGTTGCTGACGAACGGCATGATGGGCACAGACTTCAGCCCCATTGCCTGCAACTGCGCCTGTACCTTCTCGTCAATGACTGTGCCGGCGGGGATGGTCTGTCCGCTGGTCTCGTCGGTCACGTCCTGGCGCAGAATGCGATTCAGCAGGCGTTCGTCGTCTACTGCCATTTCGCGGTAGACCTTGCGGTAGGGCGTTTCGATGAAGCCGTATTCGTTGACACGCCCATAGCTGGCCAGGCGACCGATCAGGCCGATATTGGGGCCTTCGGGTGTCTCGATGGGGCAGATGCGGCCATAGTGGCTGTGATGCACGTCGCGCACGTCAAAGCCCGCGCGTTCGCGACGCAGACCTCCCGGCCCCAGGGCCGACAGCGTGCGTTTGTGCGTCAGCTCAGAGAGCGGGTTGGTCTGCTCCATGAACTGCGAAAGCTGGCTCGATCCAAAGAACTCGCGCACCGCCGAAACGACCGGGCGGATGTTGATCAGCGTCATCGGCGAGATGCTCTCGGTCTCGCGGATGGACATACGCTCGCGCACCACCCGCTCCATGCGGCGCAGGCCGATGCGCAGGGCGTTCTGGATCAGTTCACCCACCGTCTTGACACGGCGGTTGCCCAGGTGATCAATGTCATCCGGTTCTTCCAGACCGTTGTTGATCAGGATCATGCGCTCGACCAGCTTGACCAGGTCATACTTGGTGATGGTGCGCATGGTCGGCAGCACCGGATCGTTGAGGTGCAGGCGCTGATTGAGCTTGTAGCGGCCCACACGCTCCAGATCGTAACGGCGCTGGTCGAAGAGTTGTTCCTGCAGGTACTCGCGGGCATTGTCCAGAGTAGGCGGATCGCCGGGGCGCATCCGCTTGTAGAACTCCAGCAAGGCGGCCTCGGCCACCGTCATCCCATCGCGCAGGTCCCATTGCGGCTCCATGCGGATGGTGCCTTCGATGTAACGGTGATCGGGATTGTTGTCTACCTTCTCGTAGATGGCGAGCAATTCTTCGTCCGTGCCCTCTTTGAGGGGAGAATGCTCGTCAAAACCATCCTGCACAGCCGCCAACGCCCGCAGCAGAATGGTCACAGGAATGGTGCGCTTGCGGTTGAACTTGATGGCCAGATAGTCGCTTTTGCGCGTCTCAAACTCCATCCACGCACCCCGGTCGGGGATGAGTTTGGCGGTGGAAAGCAAGCGCCCGGTTGTACGGTCTTCTTCGGCGGCGAAATAGACGCCAGGCGAGCGAATGAGTTGACTGACAACGACGCGCTCCGTCCCGTTGATGATGAACGTGCCTTTGTCCGTCATCATCGGGAAATCACCCATGAAGATGTCGGAGATGACGACTTCGTCACCGGCGGCGCGGTTGACCAGCGCCACCTTGACGAAGAGCGGCGCGGCGTACGTGATGTCGCGCTCCAGGCATAGCTCCTCGGAATACTTCGGCTCCTCAAACCAATAGGTGAGGCCGAATTGTTGAGCTTCGGGGCTACTGCCGGGGAAGTAGAGCCGCAGATTGCCGTTGAAGCTCTCGATGGGGCTGATCTCGTCGAAAAGCTCGTTCAGCCCCTCGCGGTAGAACCGGTCGAACGACTCGCGTTGGATTTCAATGAGTGAGGGGAGATCCTGCACGTCTGTGGCACGTGCATAGTTCTTCTCATCAAGCAGCCGCTGCATGCGTCACTCCTTGAGGGCCAATGGCTACCGCCAGACGAAAGCAATCGTCCAGGGGACGGGAAAGAGTCACTGAGTCCTCAACTTTGATTTGGCCGGTTTTCGAGGTCAATGGTCTGTCTAGACAGTTATGGGGTACAAGAGAAAACATTATAACACGCCTCTCAGGGCTGTCAATCACCATTTTGCTCGCCGCCGTAACTGCCCGACCTGTCACTGCCCTGTATTCCATTACACCAATGGACTAATGATACGACGATTTTCGCATTTTTCCAGAGTGATTTACCCGTCTGCGCCCAGAGGAAACTGGTGCACAGGCCCACATCGCTTTGACGGGCGTTTGCGTTTTGGGCAGAAATCTTGAACTGCGAGACGCCAAGGGCGCAGAGGAGAAACATCTCAGACTTGCTCTGTGGCCTCTGTGCTCTCCGTAGTGGATTCTGCCCCAACCAGAAAGACACCCCGCTTTGACCAATCCGTTTGGGGGCCGGGCGGCTCCTATGTTAAGCTAAGGCAAGCGCATCTTGTCAGCGACACACCAGGAGAAACGGCTATGAGCCAGGCAGCGGGTGACTTGACGATCTCTGCCTTCACGCGCGACGAATTGAAGCGCTACAGCCGTCATCTGATTCTGCCCCAGGTAGGGCTGGAAGGCCAGCGTCGCCTGAAGGAAGCCAGCGTCATCGTAGTGGGGACGGGCGGCCTGGGCAGTCCGATCGCCATGTACCTGGCTGCGGCAGGGGTAGGGCGCATCGGCCTGGTTGACTTCGATGTGGTGGACGTGACCAATCTGCAGCGTCAGATCGTGCACAGCGAAGCGACTGTTGGCATTCCGAAGGTCATCTCAGCGGCGCAGCGCCTGCGCGAACTCAATCCCCTGGTCACCATCGAAACGTACCACACTCCACTGAGCAGTCACAACGCGCTCGACATCTTGCGCGAATACGACGTGATTCTGGATGGCACCGACAACTTTCCTACCCGCTATCTGCTGAACGACGCCGCGGTGATGCTGGGCAAACCCCTCATCTACGGGAGTGTGTATCGTTTTGAGGGACAGGTGAGCGTCTTTGCGGCGGCGGGCGGCCCCTGCTATCGCTGTATGTTGCCCGAACCGCCCCCTCCACACCTGGTGCCCAGTTGCGCTGAAGCGGGAGTGCTGGGAATCTTGCCGGGCACGATCGGCACCCTGCAGGCCACCGAGGCGATCAAGCTATTGTTAGGCATCGGCGAACCTCTCATCGGGCGCTTGTTGCTCTATGATGCGCTGGATATGACGTTCGATGTCATTACCATACCCAGACGCGCCTCGTGCCCGGTATGCGGGGATGCGCCGACTATCACCCACCTGATAGACTACGAACAATTCTGCGGCGCGCCCGCACACGATCAGAGCGAGTATCAACGCGCCTGGCTTGCCCAGACGGGGATTCGTTCGATGACGCCGACCGAGGTCAAGACATTGCTGGAACAGGACAGAGCGGCTGTGCTCCTGGATATCCGCGAACCCTACGAATTGCTGCTCAGCTGTCTGGAAGGGGCCATCAACATCCCGCTCAGTCAGATGGACGCCCGCTGGCAAGAGATACCCGCCGACCGGCCCGTGATCGTCTTCTGTCATCACGGCATCCGCAGTGCCAGGCTGATCGCCCGTCTGCAGGCGCGGGGACGGCACAACCTGATCAACCTGGATGGCGGCATTGACGCCTGGTCGTGCCAGGTAGACCCCTCTGTGCCGCGCTACTGAGATACGGAGCCAGCATCAGCCCAGCAACCGCAGTTCTTCATATGCCTGCCGGGCATAGTCCTGCAGGCTGCTGCTGGCGACGGGCAGGGTGACACCGCCACGGATCAGGCGTTCTTGGCGCGTCTTGGCGCGCTTGAGCAAGCGCTGCACCTCGGTATCGCCGGGCAGCAAACGTTCCGCAGCTTCCAGCACTTGCAGGGTACGGTTCAGGTGTACTGTCTCGTCAATCAACAGGTGCGCCAGTGCCAGCAGCGCCCGCCCCTGCCAGCCCGACTCGTTCAGGACGAAGGCGACGTGCAGCGCTGCCCGGAAGTATTGCTGTGCGTCTTCCCGCTTACCCTGCGATTCGTAGAGCGAACCCAGCCACAACAGTTGCTCACATTCCGCTGCCCGATCCCCTTCGGCACGGGCCAGCGCCAGCAGGCGTTCGCCAGCGGTGCGGGCGCTGTCCCACTGCAGCAACTCCGCATGAGTGTCGGCCACTTTGCCCAACACTTCGCGCAACAGATCATTGCGCCCCAGCCGCTCGAAAACGGGCACGGCCTGCTCCCATGCTTCGGCTGCTTCCTGCGAGCGTCCTGTCTCCCAATAGACTGAGCCAAGCTTGTCCAGCGCCAGCCCGATGTTCAGCCACGCCCCGACAGGACGAAACGCCGTAATGGCCTGTTTGTAGGCGGTCTCTGCGCCCTCCCAGCGTTCCAGCGCCACCTGTAGATCGCCCAGGACTACCAGCAACTCGCCTTCTCGCTGCGGATTGTCGGACTCCTGGGCCAGCTTCATGCCCTGATCAACATAGGCGAGTACGTCTTCGTAACGCTCTCCTTCCAGGCTGAGCATGGCCAGCGCTTCCAGGGCAGCGAGTTCGTCTTCCACTTTGCCATCGGCGCGGAAGCTCTGGGCAGCCTGTGCGTAGCGCGCGATCAAGGACTGCGCGTCTTGCTCTCTGGCTGTTTCCCCCAGGCGCGCCAGGGCTTCGGCGCTGTCGGGCAGGTCGAGCGAAAGGTCTGTGTGGCGATCGCCGGAATCCGACTCGGAGGGGGGAATTTCCTCGGCGGCTTGCGGTACTTCGGGCGGAGCCGGTGTCTGGAAAGGCGCGGCAGGTTGCTCAGACGCTTCTTCTTCGGTCGCCTCTTCTGCGACTTCGGCTGGGGCTTCCGCGATCGCAGCGCTTGCGGCTGGCGAAGGTTCGACCGTCGCGGCAGGCGCGGTCTCCTGGCCGGAGCTGACCATTTCCTCCGTCGGAGCCGTGGCGGGCGACTCCTGGGACTCTGGAGCGGGTTCACTCTGCGGGATGGCCATCCATCCCAGCACGCCGAGTTTGTCGGCGGCGGGCGCTTCCAGCAGGTGACAGAGCCAGCGATATTCCGGCTCGAACCCGGCAGCGCGCACGAAGCTCTGGTCGCTGGTGGGGGCGAGCATTTCTGTCAATTCGTGCAGGTATTCAATTTTGCCCTGTGCCGCTGCGTAACGCGCGGCGGCGATGATCGCCGGCATCTCGACTGCCAGCCGGGCGTGATGCTCCGAGGCGTTTTCGCCGATGTGACGCCGCACATAGACCGGCACCGCGTGCAGGTGGCGCGCCCGCATTGTCTCCAGGCGGTGTTTGCCGCGGAGGAAGGCCTGCGCGAAACGCTGTACCATCTCGTGCGCCACAAAGTAGGGTTGGCCCTCAAGAGTGCGCTCGTCGGCGAAACCGCGCGCTACCAGTTGCCGCATCCGTGCCGAGAGTCCTTCGGGGGGCGCGCCGGTCACGTCGGAGAGCAGTTCTTCGCTCGCGCCAGGAGCGAACGCCGTGCCGATCAGCATGACCATGCCCTGCAACTCCTGCGGCAACAGGCGGTATGCTGCCATCAGCGCCGCCATGACCCGGTTAGAGGGTCCTGGAGGCAGGGTGGGCATCTGCGCCAGGAATTCCTGGGGAGTGTGCTCCGCTGCCAGTTGTCTCCCAGCAACGATGAGAGACAGCGCGTTGCCCTCCAACGCTTCTGCCAGAGCGGTCAGGTTTGCGGAAGATGCGCCGGAGCCACTGGCAAGTTCCTGGAGCAGGACGACAGCCTGTGCCACCTCCAGTGGACGCATTTCATGGACTGTCCAGGGGCCAGCGGCAGGGCGCGTCGCGGTGAGGATCAGCGGGATGCCAGGCGCGCAGGCGCGCACGAATTCGCGGGCGGCCTCCGGGCGAACGCGACCGTCCAGTATCACCAGCGGGCGCTGTTCCAGGAGTACGCTGTGCACCTGCCGGAAGAAAGCGAACATTTCGTCTTCGTCCCGCGCGGCGCAGGGGGGCAGGCTGTAGGCTCGTGCTACCCGGTTGGCCAGCGCCAAAGCTGTTTCGTCGGCATTTTCCAGCCAGAGCACCCCGCCCGGCTGTCGAACGAAATCCTGCGCCAGCGTGTGCGCCAGCGCGGTCTTGCCCATGCCCGGCATCCCGACCAGTTGCAAGGGAATGCCCGTTTCTAGCAGGGCACGCGCTGCATCGAGATCGGCCTGACGCCCCACCAGAGGCAAGCGCGGCGCTCCTGGCAGGTCCTGGCCCTGGTGAAGAGGCAGATTGTCCGCAAAAGTATTTGGAGTCATGAGAAAACCACCTGTCTACCTGAGAGATAGGCTGTCAGCAGTATAGCAAAAGGCGCGCCCTGGCACTAGCGGGCACAAACAACGCCCGGCAGTGCTGCCAGGCGTTGCCTTTGCGTTGGTTGTTGCGGGTGGAATCCTCAGTCTTCGTCTGGCGGCGGAACCGGCAGGTCTTCTATCGGCACGTCTCTGTACTTGCGCCCAACCTCGATCAGCATGACCGGAATTCCGTCGCGGATGGGGTACTTGTTTCCGGAATCGGCGCACACCAGCCAACAGCCGTGCACCAGTTCCAGTCGTCCCGGATCGTCCCCCCGGTCCGTATAATGCACCGCTTCAGGGCAGCGTAGAATCTCCAGCAATTCCGGGCTGATTGCCGCATTGAGCGAGGTCTCACCTGCCATCGTTGCCTCCCTGTGACACCCTTCTTCATGGTGCGAGTATAGCTATCGCTCAGGGTCACGTCAAGCGCTGGCGCGCGGACGAAAGTTCAGGTTAGACTCAGACGAAGAATTCTCTGACGCGGAGCACACGCCATGCCGATGCTGCGGGCCAGCTCGACTTCCCTTTACTATACACTGGCAGGACGTGCCACGCGCTATCCCCCTGTGGTGCTCCTTCATGGAGCGGGTGGCTCACGACTGGACTGGCCGGTTGAATTGCGGCGTATGCCGGGCGTGCAGGTGTGGACGATCGATCTGCCCGGTCATGGGCGGTCGCCTGGTGCGGGGCGCACGACGGTAGCCGAGTATGCGGAGGATGTGCAGGCATTTCTGGATGCTGCGCAGATCGAGCGGGCTGTTGTGGTCGGGCATAGCATGGGCGGGGCCATTGCTCAACAACTGGCGCTGGATCGCTCGGAGCGTGTGGCTGGCCTGGTGCTGATCGCCACAGGCAGTAAGTTGCCGGTCGAGCCAAGTCTGCCGGAGCGCGCTCAGGCGACACCCGCCGCCGTGATTCAGTGGGTGGTCGAACGCGCCTGGCATCCGGCAACGCCCGCCGCACAGCTTGCCCTTGCTCGCGAGCGCCTGGCGCAGACTGCGCCCGCCGTCCTGCGCGGAGACTTCCTGGCCTGTCAGGCTTTTGATGTGCGGGGCAGAGAGCACGAGATTGGGGTGCCCGTTCTGGTCATTGGCGCGGCAGAGGATCGCATGGTACGCCCTGATTTCAGCGTCACGCTAGCCGCGCGGATACCGGGCGCACGGCTGGTCATGATCGAAGGAGCCGGGCACATGGTGACGCTCGAACGCCCGACCGAGGTGGCGCGCGCCATGATGGAGTGGTTGGGGGAGCAACAATGGTAACGTTCTTGCGAAGGGGCCTGGGAGCGCTGGTGCGAAGCGGCAGTCGCGCTGCGTTGGAGATGGCTTTGCGGCATGGTGGGCGCACAGTCATCAAGTCGGCGCTAGAATCCGCTGCCGACGCCGTGCCCAAAGGCGAGCAAACATTCATACAGGTGTTTCCGGTTGCGGCCCCTCTGACCGTTTATGTGCGGGCTTCGCACTGTCACCTGACGGTGCGTCAGCACTCGTTGCCCCGCGTAGAACTGAATGCCAACCTCAGCCGTGCTTTCGGTGTGGAACTGGCAACCGAGCAGGACGAGGCGGGTATCTACATCATTGCGCGACGCAAACCGGTGGTGGGGACGGTTGCACGGCTTGATCTGGTCTTGACGTTACCACCGACAGTCCATCTGGCCTTTCATCTGACGCCGGGCGATGTCACCTTCGCCAATCTTGATGGCCTGGCCGAATTCGCGGCGGACCGGGTCTTCGCTTTTTCTCCTGACACTGGCGATACCTCCGCAATTGCCGATACATAGGACTGACACTTGTCAGCCGTGCGGCGTGATGGTACCCTTCGCACGGCTTCGCGAGAATCTGGCCTGTAGCGGCGCGCGTCGCCTGCTGCGACCGTACATGACGAACAAGGATGCACTGTGAGCAAACTCGTCATCGTCGAATCTCCTACCAAAGCACGCACCATCCGCGGTTTTCTGCCCGCTGGCTACCAGGTCGAGGCCAGCATGGGGCATATCCGCGATTTGCCTGCGTCGGCCAGCGAGATTCCGGCCAAAGTGAAGAATGAGGACTGGGCACGCCTGGGGGTCAACGTCGCCCAGGACTTCGAGCCACTCTATGTGATCCCCAAGGACAAGAAAAAAGTCATCAAAGCGCTGGCCGAAGCGCTGGACAAGGCCGAAGAGCTCATCCTGGCTACCGACGAAGATCGCGAGGGCGAAAGCATTGCCTGGCATCTGACGGAAGTGCTGCGGCCAAAAGTCCCCGTCAAACGCATGGTGTTCCACGAAATTACCCAGGAAGCTATTCAGCAGGCTATCAAGAATTGCCGCTCGATTGACAGCAAGCTGGTAGAGGCCCAGGAAACGCGGCGGATTCTCGACCGGCTGGTGGGGTACACTGTCTCGCCCCTGTTGTGGAAAAAGATCGCGCCCGGCCTTTCGGCGGGGCGTGTGCAATCCGCCGCGGTACGCCTGCTGGTGCAGCGCGAGGAGGAACGCCGCCGCTTTCGTTCCGGCGCATACTGGGACCTGAGGGCGACGCTATCTGCGCACGGTCAGACATTCGTGGCCCAACTGGTGACGTTGAACGGCGTACGCCTGGCGACCGGCAAGGACTTCGATGAGACGACCGGTAGAATTCCCCCCCGCAAGAAAGTGGTGCTGCTCGACGAAGCACAGGCTCAGGAACTGGCTCGCCGTCTGCAGGCAGGGCGCTGGGTAGTTACCGAGGTGAGCGAGCGCGATCAGAGCCGCTCGCCTGCGCCGCCGTTCACTACCTCTACGCTGCAGCAGGAGGCCAACCGCAAGCTGGGGCTTTCGGCTCAGCAGACGATGCGTATTGCCCAGCAACTCTACGAGCGCGGCCTGATTACCTACATGCGCACGGATTCGGTGCATCTGTCGGCGCAGGCGTTGCGCACCATCCGGCAGCGGGTAGCGGAGCAGTACGGGCCGGAGTACCTCAGTCGCACCCCACGTCAGTTCCGCACGCAGGCCAAAGGCGCTCAGGAGGCGCACGAGGCCATTCGCCCTGCCGGAGCGCAGATGCCTACTGCTGACGAACTGCGTCTCAGCGGGCAAGAATACGCTCTCTATGACTTGATCTGGAAGCGCGCCATTGCCACGCAAATGGCCGAGGCCCAACTGCGCCTGACGACCGTGCAGATCATGGTAGACAATGCGGAGTTCCGCGCGTCGGGCAGGCGCGTGTTGTTTCCTGGCTTCTTCCGCGCCTATGTGGAAGGGGCCGACGATCCCTCGGCTGCGCTGGACGACCAGGAGACGTTGCTACCCCCCTTGACCGCCGGCGAAGAGGTGCGGTGTACTGCTCTCGAACCCGTGCGGCACGACACCAAGCCGCCCGCCCGCTACACTGACGCCACGCTGGTCAAGGCGCTGGAGAGCGAAGGCATCGGGCGCCCGAGCACCTATGCCACGATCATCGGGACGATTCAAGAGCGCGGCTACGTACGCAAGGTGGGCAAACAGCTCGTGCCGACTTTCACCGCCTTTGCCGTCAACTGTTTGCTGGAGAATCACTTCCCCAATCTGGTCGATCTGGATTTCACGGCGCAAATGGAGCGTGTGCTCGACGAAATCGCCGAAGGCAAGCAACAGGGCCGCCCCTATCTGCGCTCTTTTTACCTGGGCGAGAACGGACTGGCGCAACAGGTCAAGAGCAAAGAACAGGAGATTGATCCGCGCACCATCAATGCTCTGGAATTGAGCGAATTGCGGGCACGTGTGCGCATCGGGCGCTATGGGGCGTATCTGGAACAGGAGCGCAACGGCGAAACGGTGCGCGTGTCGCTGCCGGACACCCTTTCTCCTGCCGATCTCACACTGGACGAAGTCGAGCGTCTGTTGCGCGAAAAGCAGGCCGGGCCAGCCCCTCTTGGTCACGATCCCAAGACCGGACAGCCTATCTACGTGTTGCAAGGGCCGTACGGCCCCTATGTGCAGCGCGGGGAGAACGGGGCGGATGGCAGAGGGAAAAAGCCCCAGCGAGTCTCGCTACCCAAAGGGCTATCGCCGGATTCAGTCACGCTTGAACAGGCACTGGCCCTGCTCGATCTGCCGCGCGTTCTGGGCACACATCCGGAGACGGGCGGCCCGGTCGAAGCGGGCATCGGACGGTTCGGACCCTATGTACGTCACAATGGGGAATATTGCTCGCTGGGCACGGACGATGATGTGCTGACCGTCACCCTGGAACGCGCGCTGACGTTGCTGGCACAGAAGAAGAGTCGGCGGACTGAACTGGTGCGTGAGCTGGGCGCTCATCCGGAGGATGGTCAGCCCGTTGGCCTGTATACCGGGCGGTATGGGGTGTTCGTCAAACATGGCAAGGTCAACGCGGGCGTGCCCAAAGATACTCCCCTGGACAGCGTGACGCTGGAGATGGCGCTGGCGTTGCTGGCCCAGAAGAAAACCGCCCCCAAGCCTCGCAAGAAGAAGAAAACGGGCACCTGAGGTCCTGCCAGCTTCGCGGGCGGGGACATAAAGCCCCCAGCGTGCAAAATGGGTCAGACAGTCGCGCGGTTTTGATGCGATTGCCCTATGCATCACCTGTGCCCATTCGCCAGCGCCCCGGAAACGTGTTATGCTCTGAGCCGTCAGGGGGATGCACACGTCAGAGTGATGGGGAATCTCGGTTCATGCGCGTACTAGTCATCTCGGATATTCACGCCAACCTGGCCGCCTTCGAGGCGGTTCTCGAAGATGCCAGGGGACAATGGGAGTTCGTGTGGTGCCTGGGCGATGTGGTCGGTTATGGCCCTGACCCCAATGAATGCTGTGAATTGTTGCGCAGCCTGCCGCATTTGTGCCTGGCGGGCAATCACGATTGGGCCGCGCTGGCCCGACTGGACATTCGCACCTTCAATGCCGACGCCCGCCGCGCTGTCACCTGGACGCGCGAGACTCTGACGCCGGACAACCTGGCCTATCTGGCTGCGCTGCCGACTACCTTTGTACTGGGCGACTACACCCTGGCACATGGCAGCCCGCGCGAGCCTGTTTGGGAATATATTCTCGATCCCCTGGTGGCTGCGCTCAACTTTCCGCACTTCGAGACGCCCTACTGTCTGGTCGGTCACACGCACACCCCCATCATTTATCAGCTCACCGATCGTCAGGGCGATACCGAAGCCATTCAGCCTGTCTACCACCAACCGCGTTCGCTAAACGGGCATCGCCTGATCATCAATCCGGGTAGTGTGGGGCAACCGCGCGATTCCAACAAGGACGCTTCCTACGGCATTTTGCATGTGCAGGAAGCGATCTTCGAGCACCGGCGTGTGGCCTATCCGGTCTCGGTCACGCAAGAGAAAATGCGTCGTCTGGATATGCCGGAGCGCCTGATCGCGCGCCTGGAGCACGGCTGGTAGAGCGCGCAGACGGGCAGGAAAGCGCAACAGACAAAAAAGCCGGTGAAAAACCGGCTTCTTTGCTTGTGGGCAGAGTGTCAGTTTTCCTGTTCGGCGACTGCACCGTACATCCACCAGAACTCTGCTCTGGGATACACACGGCAAAGGCGTTCATCAGCCAGGCACTCGCTTTCGCGGAGGATGTTTCGCAAACGCCGATCAATTTCCTTGACGCGCGCATGAAGCTGATTGTCGAGGATCTCCAGCGTGCTGGCTTCCTTCACCAGGTGATGGATGATGGTGCGCTTTTCGGCCTGCACAGGGTAGTTGAGGGCACAGGCGGATAGGTCTTCTTCGCAGTCAGTCAGAAACAACTCAAAAGCATGCACGCGCGATTCCAGCTCGCGCTTGAGTTTCTGCTCGTAATGCACGGCCCACTGCGCCCGCGCCAACTCGAACTGCGCGCGCGCCTCCTGCACGTGGAGTTGCTGCTCTGCAGTCAGGTGATCGCCCAGCCGTTCTAGCCGGTAAAGCCGCAGGAGCAGCCCTCCTAGCGTCAGCTTGGGCAGGTCGCCAGCCACATGACCGTAAAGCTCGTCTTCGTACAGCCATGGCCTCAGGTGCGCGGTCATCACCACCAGGCTGCGGACATCGCGATCCAGATCAAAGGCCAGTTTGGGAACAGGGCGGCTCATTAGTTGTTGCCTTATTGACCAGGCGGCGCTCACTTGTAGCGCTTGATCTGCCGGTAGTTGGGATTCCCCTGGATGTTTTGGATGCGCTGCTCGGCGTCTCGGACATACCATTGAGTGATCATATTGCCGTCCGGATCGACGTAAGAGATGGACGGCGCAAAGCCCAGAATTTCCTTGATGCCAAGCAGCAGGGCATTGATATTGTCTGCCGGACTGGTGATAAGGGTGAAGTAGTCGCCTGGCACCCATTCAATGGCTACCGGTCTGCCGCGCCATTCGCCTTCCATGCGAAAGGGCGGTTCGGCCCGCACGCAATCGAGATACAGCGAGGCGATGCGGTGATTCCAAAACGTGTGGTTGACGCGCTCTTCAATCCAGTAGGGACGGTGTTCTGGTTCGCTGTAGAACCAGGTGCTCGCATTGGTTGCCATCAAGCGTATTTGCCTCCTGTCGGACTACGGATGCGGGCACAATCATACACCAAACAGCGTACTCTGACGACCCTGTGGGTACAGAACAGCAGTCGTCTGGCAAGGATTCTACTTGACACCCAAGCCCAAAGATGCGAACCTTGGCAATTGGCGGAGAGTATTTATGGTAGCGATCGAACGTTTCAGCCTTGTTGGGGAAGTGTGATGAGCGAATACGCCTGGTTGGGGGTGATCGTCAGCTCGTTTGTTTCGACGCTGGCGCTGGCCTCTTATGCGGTCATGGCTATGCCCTATTTCGACAACATGCCCTACCTTACAGATTTGCGCCATGACACGCGCAAGGCTCTCCTGGCTGGGCTGAGCGCCTTCAGCGTCTTTTTTGTCATTTTCTATCTGGGTGCGCTTTACCTGGACGAAAGTACCAGCGGCCCGCTGCTGCTGATGTCCGCCTTCGTCATCGGCCTACCTCTCAGCCTGTTGCTTGGTTCAGAGACGTGGGATCGTTACAATGCTCGTGGCATGAACACCGTCCCTGGGTTGCAGGCAGTGATGGTCGCCACAGGCATCGGCCTGGCGGAAATCGTCGCGTTCACCCTGGTCTTCATTGGCTTCTTGCAACTGACATAGGCGCTCTGCCCGCTGCGGCTATTCTCCGGGCCAGAGCACGCTGATTCCCCCATGTTGCAGGGTGAGTCGCTCTTCTACCAGTTGGTCACTGCCCGAATCGAAATCTGAATAGGAGATTTCGCTGATCCAGGCGTTGCGTAGCACCCAGCGCCGGGTTTCGCGTCCTTCGTCCATGGCGACAATATGCACCTCGCGCGTGACCTTGCCGGCAGGGTTCGCCAGAGTGTCACGTATCCAGCGGTTGAAGGGCAGGTTCGGGTCGCGCTGAACCATCTTGGCAATGATCACTGGTTTGTAGGTCAGCGAGGTAGGCAGGGGAACCAGGCCCCAGAAGGTCTTGAGCGGCTGAACACTGTGTGGGGTTAACCCCTTGACGCTGAACACTCCGGATACCAGCACGCCGTCCAGCCATACTTGAAACTCGTTGGCTGCCAGGCTATCGAGCGCATGCAAGGCAATGTGGTGTTCAGGGGACACTGCAGCCATGGTCTTTGCTCCTCAGTAGCTTATTGTCTGCGACCAGTATACAGCAGACACACAGTCCGCCAAATGACATGGGCAACCAGGGGCGAGCCATCATAGGGATGCAGGCGCTCGGCGAACGTGGGGCAGTCGCGTTGTAAGGGTATGGCAACGGTTGTACAATCGGGCACATAATGGGGAATGTAGCTGATATCCCTGTTCTGCCTGTTGCTGAGGAAAGGGTTGGGGAGATGCGCAATGTGACAGTTCGCCTGCTGTTCTTGTTGGTGATGGTGATCGCTCTCGGCTCGGCGTGCAGCCTGAGCACCGGCGACAAAAAAGGGCCGGAGTCGGGGGGGCAACCAACCGCGCCACCGACCATCACGCCACCGTTCACGCGGACGCCGATCCCGACATTCACTCCCTTCCCCACGTTCACGCCGGGTGGCGGAGTATTCATACAGCCTACGGCTACGCGCATTGTGCTAGCCCCTACCTTCACACCATTCGTGCCTGTGTTCACCTGGACACCGCCGGTGACGGCTTTGCCCTATGATGTGCGCATCTCTTATCCGGTGGACGGTAGTCAGGTGGCGGGCTATATCACAGTGGTGGGTAGTGCCAGCCATCCGCGCTTCCTGCAATATGCACTGGAGTGGGGACCCGATCCCAACCCTGGCAACCTGTGGTATCCGCTGATGAGTCCGCGCAATCAAAGCGTGCTCAACGGTGGCCTGGGGGCGTGGAACACGACGGCGATTCCCGATGGAGTCTATCAACTGCGACTGCATGTCTGGTTGAACGATGGCACAGAAACGTTCGACATCGCGACGGGCGTGCGTATCTCCAACCGAGCACCTACAGCGGTGCCCTCGTTGACGCCCACGCCACGCCCCAACCGCGCGCCGGTCATTGACCCGATTGCCAGCCAGGAAGTGAATGCCGGAGCTTCGCTCGACCTCACCGTGCGAGCTACCGATCCGGATGGCGATGTGGTCAATCTCTTTGTGGCGTCGAGCAACCCAGCCGTGGCCGGAGTGCAGGTCATCAGCGCCACGCAGATTCGCGTGACTGGGGTCACGGCGGGCACGGCGACCATCTCTGTCACAGGCAACGACAACCGCGGCGGATTGACGACGACGGCTTTCATTGTGACTGTGCGGGGTCTGAACCGCGCGCCGACCCTCAGCCCGATCCTGGAGCAGCGTGTTGAGGTAGGGCGCACTACCGATGTGACCATCTCGGCCTCCGATCCAGACGGCGATCCGCTGACGGTGCAGGCTGACTCTGATAACACGGGCGTTGTCCTGGCAACCGTGCTCGGCCCGACGGCTGTGCGTTTAACTGGCGTGGCCGAGGGGACAGCCAACGTGACAGTTACAGTCAACGATAGCAAGGGCGGTGTCATCCGCACAACGTTCATGGTGCGCGTGGGCCGCCCCAATCTGGCCCCGATCGTGGGCACGATCCCGGCGCAAACGCTGGCTGTGGGCGACACGGTGAATGTGTCCTACGTGGCCAGCGATCCGGATGGCGATCCCATGACGCAAACCGCGACCTCGGATACACCAGGGGTGGTGACAGCGACGGTCAGCACGCCGGGGACCATTCGTCTGATGGCAGTGGCCGCTGGCTCGGCTACGGTGACATTGTCGCTCGATGATGGTCGCAATCCGCCTACCATTACCACTTTCCCGGTGACAGTGGTGGTGGGCAACGTCGCGCCGACGATCAATCCCATTGCTCCGCAAACGATGAGCGTGGGCGAAACGCGCGATGTGGCCTTTGTGGCCGTTGATCCAGAGGGCGATTCTCTCAGTCAAAATGTGAGTTCGGACAACACGGGTGTGGTCACGGCGAGCATCAGTGCGCCTGGCACAATCCGGCTGAATGCGGTCGGAGCGGGCACGGCCACGGTCACGCTGACAGTGAACGACGGGCACAATCCGGCGGTCAGTGCGGCATTCACCGTCTCGGTAGCGGCCATCAACTTGCCGCCTGCTGTCGAAACGATCTTCCCCCAAACCCTGGGCGTGGGCGATACGCTCGACGTGCCCTACACAGCGGTTGATCCCGATGGCGACGCGCTCTCTGTCTCGGTGAGCGTAGACAATCCAGTGGTAGTCAGCGCCAGTCTGGGTGCTGCTAACGTGGTCACTCTGACCGGCCTGAGCGCTGGCTCTGCTACAGTCACTCTCTCTGTGGAGGATGGCACAAATCCACCGGTGACCATGCCTTTCACGGTCACGGTGGTGGCCAACGGCCCGCCGACTGTTGGCCCGATTGCGGGTCAGACGCTGGGGATGGGAGAGGCGCGCGATGTGCCTTACGTGGCCAGCGATCCCGAAGGCGACTCGTTGACGGCATCGGTGACCGTGGACAATCCGGCAGTGGTGACGGCGGCGGTGAATGTGCCGGGCACGATCACGCTGAACGCGGTCGGCGCGGGCACGGCGACGGTGACGCTATCGGTGAGCGATGGGGATCGGGCACCGGTCAGCGCTGCATTCACGGTGACGGTCAGCGCGCCCAACACGCCGCCGAGCCTGACTTCCATCGTGGAGCAGACGCTCAACGCAGGTGAGGTGCGAGATGTTCCCTATACTGCCAGTGATCCCGAAGGCGACCCGTTGACGGCGTCGGTGACCGTGGACAATCCGGCAGTGGTGACGGCGGCGGTGAATGTGCCGGGCATGATCACGCTGAACGCGGTCGGCGCGGGCACGGCGACGGTGACGCTATCGGTAAGCGATGGGGTCAACGCACCGGTCAGCGCTGCATTCACGGTGACGGTCAGCGCGCCCAATGCCAGCCCGATCTTCGTGGCTTTGACAGATCAGACCCTCAGTGTTGGGGAAAGCCGCACGGTGCCGGTGTCTGTCTCCGACCCGGACGGCGATCCGGTGAGCCTGTCCGCCGTGTCGGATAACCCTGGCGTGGTGACAGCCGTGGCGACTGGCCCGACGGACGTGGCGATCACAGGCGTCGCGCCGGGCATGGCGACCGTGTTGCTGGACGCCAACGATGGACGCGGCGGGTTTGCTTCGGCCAGCTTCGCGGTCACGGTGACTGGCGTGAACAATGTGCCGATCATCCAGCCTATCGGCGATCAGTCGATCTCGGTGGGCGAACAGATCGCAGTCGCGGTGTCTATCAGCGATCCGGATGGCGATCCGCTGGTGGTTTCGGCTGTTGCGCAGAATCCTGCGGTGGTGTTCGTCGAAGTGATTGGCACGACGACGATCAATCTGCAAGGGCAGGCGGCGGGTGTTACCACGGTGGATGTCTATGCGGACGATGGGCAGGGCGGTGTCACCACGGAGAGCTTCACAGTGACGGTCTCCAGCGTGCAGCCGTCCTTTGACCTGATGGCCTATCCGGTGGTGCCGCAACTTTCGCCGAGCAGTGCGGGCATGTTGAGTCAGCTCTACAGCAGCGCGGTGATCAACTTCGGCACGCAGGGTGGCGTGTTCGCCAAGGTGGGCGACGATCCCATGGACAGCCCCAACTTCATGGCTCCGTTCGCTACAGGCACGTACAGCCTGGGCAATGCCTACGCCGATCTGCAGGGCACGATTGACTTCTACGCGGCAACCCCCGTCCGTCCGGCGCTTGACCCGACCATCAACAGCTTCAACGTGGACAGTGAAGCAGCCGGGCCGGACTTCGGTGTGGATACGCTCGCTGAACCCGCGCCCGCAGGCGGCCCATGCGATGCAGTCGGAGGCGGCTCGCGGCTGGCATGCGAGTATCTGCTATCGCGACCCAGTATTGCCCTGATCAGCTTCAGCGCGGCGAACGTCGTTTACCTGCCGCCGGAGCAGTTCCGCAGCGAGTTGCAGACGCTGGTCTTTCAGAGCATGAGCAACTACGGTGTGATCCCGGTGCTGGCCACCATCCCGGCGGGTGGCGGGTATACCACTGAGCAGCTTGCCGAGTACAACCGGGCCATCGTCGAGGTAGCCGTGGAAGCTGAGGTGCCGCTGTGGAACCTGTGGCGGGCCATGCAGGAGCGCGGCGTGAGCGACCCCTTCAGCGTCGCGCCCGAAGGCCCGGCGGTATTCAGCGACGCGGCGCTGGCCTACGGCTACAATGTGCGCAACCTGACCGCCCTGCAGACGCTCAAGGCTGTGCGCGAGGCGGTCGGGATCAACTGACCTCTGGCCGACCCTGATTCAAGCCACCTCCCGTCCGGTTGGGACAAACCGGCGGGGGGTGGTTGTATTTTGCTCAGCGCTCGGCATCGGGCAGGGTGATATGGGGAAGTGTATCGTCGTCACTGGGCATTTCTGGCAGGCTCATCTCGCGTGTCTTGTCGGCCAGGGCATCGGCATCGGTCCAGTTGGGCAGCAGCCGCCAGTAGAGCGGTCCCTCAGTATGAGGCAGCGGTTTGAAAGGCAGCGGGCGCGCCTGCAACGCCGACAGGTCGGTGGGACGCCCGCTGGTAGAGCGGCGGAAATAGTAGTAGCGGTAGATGTGCGCTCCATCGGTCGCTACAAAGGCCGGTTCGTGACTTTGCAGGCGCACGTAGGCCCCAGCGCTGACAATCAGGGCTACATCCAGCAAAGCGGCATCCAGCGCCAACACCTCAATGGGGAAAATGAAGCACGAAGGTTGATCGTCGCGCATGAGTTCGCGACGCGACTTGTAGGTGGGCAAGACTCGCCCTCGACGCACTAGCGGTAGGCGGCGGCTTAACAGAGAGCCAGGTACGAGGGCCACGTCCGTTGCTTCTGACTTGCGCCACTCGCGGGCTTTGTGATAGCCGCCGGTGCCCGTTTCGACGACCTGATAGAGCCGGTTGTTCGCCCAGAAGAGCGTGCCTGTTGGTAAGCGTGCTGTATCGGTCTCTGGGAGGCCTTCCAGATAGCGCCAGGTTGTTTGATCCACCACTATCCCACCCTGATCTGGTCAAAGCATGGACTGCTGTATACCATAATCATACAACATTCTGGCGCTATGAAAGTTGCGTGCGCGGGCGGCACAGCTGGACCTTTCGTCCACACCAGGGGAGTTAAGCGATGCGAAAAGCGATCGGATTGGCGCTGATGCTGATGCTGGTCGGCGTGCTGGCGGCCTGTGAGGATTCGGGAGCGGTTGGCAAAGGCGACCTGACGATCGTCGTGGAGGTGGACGGCGAACGTCTGGTATATCGCTACGACCGGCTGATTTCGGTGGGGCAGTTCTTGCAAGAGATTGGCGTCACTCTGGGGGAGTATGACGAGGTCAACCCCTTGCTGCAGACTCAGTTGCGCGACGGGATGACTATCACCGTCACACGGGTGGCGCAGCGCCAGGAATGCGAGAACGAAGAGATTCCCCCTGGGACTGAGCGGCAGTTCACGCAAAGCCTGCCCCCCAACGAAGAGCGTATCGAGCAAACCGGCGAGTCGGGTATCCTGCAAGTGTGTTATCGCATCACCGAGAGGGAAGGCGTGGAAGTCAGCCGCGTCGAGATCAGCCGTATCGTCATCAAAGAGCCGCGCAACGAGATTATTTGGGTGGGCAAAGAACCCCCTCAAACGCTGGTGCCGATTGACGGTGCTCTGGCGTTCATTTCCAATGGTCAGGCCTGGATCATCGAAGGGAACACGGCCAATCTGAATCCACTCACCGACGCGGCTGATCTGGACGGGCGCGTGTTCGATCTTTCGGCGGACGGGCGGCGTCTGCTCTTCACCCGGCGCACGGCTGATCCCAGTGACCCGGATTTTTCCAATGAACTATGGGCTATCCTTGACACGGCGGCACCGTTCCCCCGCGCGGTGCAACTGGTCCCGGAAGACGTGCGCTATGCGCAATGGATTTCTGGCCAGGACGCAGTGGCGCTCAGCTATTCTACGGCCAGCCCTGCCAACGAGGGAGCAGGCTGGCGCGCTTATAATGACCTGTATGTGATGCAGATCGATCCGGTCACTGGTGAGGCGCTCTCGCAGGGATTTCGGGAGATCATCCCAGCCAATGCCCTGGGTATCTACGCCTACTGGGGGCGGCGCTTCGCCTGGTCACCGGACGGGCAGCACGTTGCCTGGGCCAATGCCGATGGCGTCGGCGTAGTGGACCTGGAGAAAGGCGAGTTCGTGACCTTGCTCAACTTTCCCGAATACGCTCCGCTGTTGGAGCGTTTTCAGGGAGGCGCGGTATGGGTGCCGACGCTCTCCTGGTCGGACGACGGGCACTTGATCACCATCGTACACGGTCCGCCCTATGCTGGCGAAGCGCCGCAGGACAGCATCATCTTCGATCTGGCTGTGCTGGACGTGCAGACCAATTTTCAGGTCAACCCCTTCGTGCCGCAGGCGGGCATCTGGGCCAGCCCGACTTACTCACCGACTATCCAGGGGGCAGCGGGTGCGCCGGAGTACCTGATCGCCTATTTCAAAGCGCGCGAGCCCCTCAACAGCCCTGGGACGCAATATGACCTGGTGGTGTTAGACCGCGACGGCAGTAACGCTCGCGTAGTATTTCCTGGCCCGGACCGCCCCGGTTTCCGCCCCGATCCGGAAGACGGCATCGCCTGGAGTCCGACTGGTCAGCAGATCGCCGTTATCTACCAGGGCGATCTGTGGATCATTGACCTGAAGACTGAGCAGTCTTATCAGCTTACCAGCGACGGGCAGGCTGGGCGTCCTCGGTGGTCAAGACAATGATGAAGGCGCGATGGCTTGTCTTCTGGGCCTGTCTGGTGGCGCTGTCTGGCAGCCTGGTGGGGGCGTGGAGCACCGCCCGGCAACGCGCCGAAGCCTTGCGTGGCTGGGAACTGGCGACCGAGACGCAGAATCTGCCCTATCGCCTGCCGCTGGCGGGGATCAACGTCGAGCTGACGCAGTACGCGCCGGAGGAACTATCCGCCGAACTGGAACGCATCGCGGCGGCGGGCTTCACCTGGGTGCGCCAGCCTTTCTTGTGGTCGGCCATTGAGCCGGAGCGCGGACAGTGGATGTGGGATACCTACGATGACCTGGTCGCGGCAGTTGCGGCGCACGAAGAGCTGAAGCTGATCGCTGTGCTGGATGGCACTCCCCCCTGGGCGCGGCATGAACTTGCGCCGGAGCATCCATTCGCCCCTCCTGCCAGCGTGAGCGAATACGGGCGCTTTGCTGGAGCGGTGGCTGAACGTTACGCCGGGCAAATTGACTATTATCAGGTCTGGGATGAGCCGAATCTCAAGCTGCACTGGGGCGGCCTCGATCCGCGACCGGCTCATTACGCCGCCATGCTGCGCGAAGCCTACACGGCCATCCATGCTGCCGACGCAACGGCGATGGTGATCGCTGCCGGTCTGGCTCCGACGGTCGAAACCGGGCCAGACAACCTGAGTGACGTGCTCTTTCTAGGTGCGTTATACGATCTGGGAGCGGGAGTCTATTTCGACGCGGCGGCGGGCAAGCCCTACGGCTTCGACACCGGGCCGGACGACCGGCGGGTGGACGAGGGAGTGTTGAACTTCTCGCGCCTGATCTTGCTGCGCGAAGAAATGGTAAGACACGGCGACGGTCACAAGCCTCTGTGGGGCAGTCACTTCGGCTGGAATGCCTTGCCGGAGGACTGGCGCGGCCCCCCATCAATCTGGGGGAGCGTTTCCGCTGAGGAGCAGTTGCGTTTTACGCAGGAAGCTTATGCCCGCGCCAGTCGCGAGTGGCCGTGGTTGGGCGGGCTGATCCTGCAACACTGGCAGCCGGATGTTCCCGCTGATGATCCGTTGCAAGGGTTCGCCATCGCGCCCCGGCTCGACGAATGGCTGGCCGCCGGTTTCCGCCTGGGCGCTTCGGCGCTGATCTCTGGCCGCTATCCGGCGCAAGCCCGCTATGTCGAATATGCAGGAGCCTGGCGCTTTAGCGAACTGGGGGCGGATGCCAGACCGGTGTTGACGACGGCGGACGGCGTGCCCGCGGAAAACCGCATCACCATTCGCTTCAGCGGCACAGAGTTTGCCCTGGCGCTACGCCGCGACGATTACCTGGCCTATCTGTCGGTGTGGGTGGATGGTCGCCCTGCTAATGCGTTACCGCGTAACCGACAAGGGGAAGCGTTCATCGTGCTCACCTCACCGGATCGGGAGCCGGAAATGGCTCTGGTGCGCGTGGCTCGTGGGCTGAACGACGATGTGCACGTGGTGGAGATCGTACACCGGCCCTCGCTTGGGGACGATCGCTGGCCCATCGCTGGTTTCGCGGTGGCTGTTGCTGCCGATACTTCCAGCTACACGCGCGTGTTTACCCTCTGCGGCATGGTCGGCGGGTTGGCGGCGCTGGGACTGATCCTGACGGCGATGCGCCTGCCCTGGGGGCGATTGTCTGTCCCGGCCCCACAGACATTTCGGCGTTTTCTGGAATGGTTGCTGGGTCTGGCGGCCTCGTTCATGGTGCTGTTGGGGACGCTGCTCACCTGGGGCGAGGCAATCCCCACTCTGCTGAGGCGCGATCCACCTGCGCTGGCGCTGACGATTCTGACGGCGGGGCTGGCCGCGCTCTCGCCGGTTTTTGTGCTCACCCTGGTGGCGCTGGCCATCCTGTTCGTGCTGATCTACAACCGGCCTTTGTTAGGGCTGATGCTGATCTTGTTCTGGTCGGCCTTCTTTATCTCCACTCTCGATCTGCTCTTCAAGGCATTTGCCACCGTCGAGGTGTACTTTGCCCTGACCGTATTGGCCCTGGGCACACAGGCCCTGGTGCAATGGGCACGACAACATCAGCAACCGCGGCGCGTGAGGTTGACCCTGCCTCTGGATCGGCTGGACGGGCTGGTGCTGGCCTTTGTGGCGTTGGGCATTGTCTCGCTCAGTTGGTCGGCGTTTCCGGCACCGGCGCTGCGCCAATTGCGAGTGGTGATACTGGAACCCGCTGCCTTTTACTTCCTGATCCGCTGGATGCGCCTGGAGCGCCGCGATCTGTTCTGGCTGGCCGACACGTTGTTGCTCACTGGAACGGCGATCGCGGTCGTCGGGCTGTACCTGTACTTCACCGGGGAATCGGTGGTGGAGGCAGAAAACGGCGCGCGACGGCTGATCAGCATCTACGGATCGCCCAATGGAGTAGGGCTGTATCTGGGGCGGTGCCTGCCGTTTGCCCTGGCCTACGTGCTGGTGGAGGCGCGCGGCTCGTGGCGCTGGCTGTTCGGCGCACTCAGCGGGGCGGTGATGCTGCTGGCTGTCCTGCTGAGCCAGAGTCGGGGCGCAATCTTGCTGGGCCTGCCTGCGGCGCTGGTAGTGACACTGGTCTTTTGGCGCGGTCGCCGCGCAGTAACACTGGCTGCTGGAGCGCTGGTTGGCGTGTTGGCCGTGCTGGTGCCGCTGTCTATGGTCTTGCCGCGCCTGGCGGATTTGTTCGGCAGCACGGCGACTTTTCGGCGGCATCTGTGGTACAGCTCCCTACAACTGATTGTTGAGCGCCCCCTGACCGGCGTGGGGCTGGATCAATTTCTGTACTGGTACCGCAGCCGCTACCTGTTGCCGGAGGCCTGGCAGGAGCCAAACCTGTCTATCCCGCACAACATTCTGCTCAATCACTGGGTTAACCTGGGCATCCTGGGCGTGTTGCTGGGAATCGCCCTCCAGGTTGTGTACTGGCGGCGATTGTGGCACCTGCGACGGACGGGCGATCCTGCCCTGCTGATCCTGGTGTTGGGGTTGGCGGGCAGCATGGCCGATTTTCTGGCGCATGGGCTGGTGGACGTGGGCTACTTCGCCATCAACCTGGCCTTTGTATACTTTCTGTCACTGGCCATGCTACAGTGGCTTACCAGGGGGACGTTCGTCTTCTCTGTGGAGACAGAAGCGCATTCAGGAGGCAGGTCATCGTGAAGGCGACGATCAACGGAGTGACGGTCGAACTGGTACAGGGAGACATCACCGATCTCGACGTGGACGCGATCGTCAACGCGGCCAATTCACAACTCATCCTGGGCACAGGGGTGGCCGGTGCAATCCGGCAGAAAGGTGGGCCGAGCATTCAGGAAGAGTGTCTCAGGATCGGCTATTGCGAGGTCGGTGACGCGGTCATCACTGGCGGTGGGCAGTTGAAGGCACGCCATGTGATCCATGCCGTCGGGCCGCGCATGGGCGAGGGAAGCGAGGCGGGCAAACTGGCCAGCGCAGTGCGCGCCAGCCTGCGGCTGGCCGAGAAACACGGCCTGCACAGCATTGCCTTGCCGGCGATTTCTACCGGTGTGTTCGGCTATCCGCTGGAAAGCTGTGCTGACGTGATGCTTCGCGTCATCTTCGACTATACCTTTGAGGAACTGATGCATCTGCGGCATGTGATCGTCTGTCTCTACGATCATCACGCCTATCAGGTCTTTGCCGCGGAGTTCGCTCGTAAGCTGACCGACTTGCAGGCGGAACAGGACTGATCGGGGAGGGCGAGGAACGCCGCCCCGTCATGGCTGTTGTACTCTGTCGGGTCTGAGCAGAGCAGGGGGCAGATGGCCACTGCTAGAGGCTGATGAGCCAGTCCAGAGCCTCCTGCACAGTGGTGAACACCATCGAGCGGATGCCCAGGTCGTAACTGGCCTGTACTACGCTCATGATATCTGCCTTTCCCTCAAACGATTGGGGCACGACAATCGCCCAATACTTCCAGCCAGCCTTGGCTGTGCGCGGTGCCCAGTCGGTAATCTGGTACTGCACATCTTCCGGCGCAAGCCCGCGGTTCTGGCGCTCGTCGGATAGCCATTTGGTGACTCCGTAACGCCTGAGGAAGTTAGTACCAGCGTTGAGAGCTGCCCGCAATTCTGAGCCAGGCATGGCTTTGTGGAAAGTGTGGTGCACGATCTTGGTCTCTGGGTGGTAAATCACGCTGATATAGTCGCTACTGTAAATGGTATAGGCGATCTCGGTCATGAAGCTAACCCCGTAAATGAAGTGAAATGCATTCTCCCTTAATAGAAAGCAATTCTGGCGAGCCTGTCAACTATCTGTTGTGAATTCTTCACAAGTCCGATGCGAACAGAAGTCCCCTTCTCTCGCGAGTAGCGAGGAAAGAGGACACGGACGGTCGAGGCGCTTATTGCTCTAGAGACTCTTGAGCCACAACTCCGCTTTCTCCAGGTCGGTGAAAACCATCACCCGCACGCCCAGGTTGTAACAGAGTTCAACCATGCGGATCATGTCCATCCGACCTGAAAGCTCCTCAGGCACAACCAGGGCCCAATACTTCCAGCCTGCTTTCACCGTGCGCACTCCCCAGTCCGAAAGCGCGTATTCGTAGGATTCTGGCGAAAGGGCGGTGTTTTTGCGGTCGTCGGAGAGCCATTTGGTCGCGCCGTAGCGTGCCAGCGCTTCGGTGCCCGCATCTGTCGCCGCTGTTAGTATTGGAAATGGAACCGTCTTGTGAATAGTATGGTGAACGATCTTGGTGTCGGGATGATAGACTACGGTGATGTACTCGCTGTCGAAAATGATTTCGGCCATGATATTCCTCCCCCTGTCAATGGCCTGTGCATAGGTGCACACATTCTCTTCTCTATAGAACCCTGCTCTGACAAAGTTGTCAAACCATTTTCATAAACTTTTCATACGCCAGGGAGAAATTCACACGACATTCGGCCTCTGAGTCGAGCGGCTCGCGTAATGTAAGACGGTTCGCTCTTGGCGCGGGACAGTTTTGTGGTACACTTCCGCCGGTGACTGGGACAACGACCGGAGACAAGAGTTACCTGTATGCGCATCCTGATCACTGGGGCGGCGGGCTTTCTGGGGTCTCATCTGTGTGACCGATTCCTGGCCGAAGGGCACCAGGTGATCGGTATGGACAATTTGCTCACCGGTAGCGTGGACAACATCGCACATCTGGCGGGCAACGAGAATTTCCTGTTCATCAAGCATGATGTCACCAACTTCATTTACCTGCCCGGCCCGCTCGATGCGGTACTGCATTTTGCCTCACCGGCCAGCCCCATTGATTATCTGACGTATCCCATTCAGACACTGAAAGTAGGCGCGCTGGGCACGCACAATGCGCTGGGTGTTGCCAAGGACAAGGGCGCGCGTTTTCTGCTGGCGTCTACGTCTGAGGTATACGGCGATCCGCTGGTTCATCCGCAGCGAGAAGACTATGTGGGCAACGTGGATGCGATCGGCCCGCGCGGTGTCTATGACGAGGCCAAACGCTTCGCCGAGGCGATGACGATGGCCTATCACCGCACACATGGCGTGGACACGCGCATCGCCCGTATCTTCAATACCTACGGCCCGCGTATGCGCCTGGACGATGGGCGTGTGGTGCCCAATTTCATCGGGCAGGCGTTGCGCGGCGAACCGTTGACGGTCTACGGCGACGGTTCGCAGACGCGCAGCTTTTGCTATGTGTCCGACCTGATCGAGGGCATCTACCGTCTGTTGATGTCCGATTACACCGAGCCGGTGAACATCGGCAATCCCAGCGAGATGACCATCCTGCAGCTCGCAGAACTGATCAACGAGATGACGGGCAATCCGGCAGGAATCGTCCTGAAACCGGAACAGCGGATCAAGGGCGATCCGCAGACCCGGCAACCCGACATCACACGGGCGCGCACAGTGTTAGGCTGGGTGCCGCGGGTTGACCTGCATGAGGGACTTCGCGAGACGATAGCCTATTTCCGGAAACGGGTGTGAACGGGATTGCACTGCGCACAGGCGTACACACAGCGTTACCCGCCTGGAAGTGGCTGGCAGCCGCTCTCACGGTGGGAGTGCTGGTGGCGCTGCTGCCATTGCCGGTCAGTGGCCTGTTACTGGCAGGTGGCCTGGTGGCGGTGACGCTCTTCCTTGAGCCGGCGCTGGCCGTGATCGCGATGCTGGCGGTCGCCCCACTCAAAGCGCTGATCGAGACCGAAGCCTCTACCGGGTTGCCCTTCGATGTAGGGCAGCTAGCACTGGGGCTGACCGCGGTTGTGTGGGGTCTCTGGCGTATCAGTCGTGCACAATTACGGATGCGGCCTCCGGCCTGGGTGCTTGTCCCTCTGGTGATCCTGTCGGTCGGTTTTGCTCCTTCCCTGTGGAGTGCGGCCTCTGTCAGCGCGAGCATGGTCGAGTGGGCCAAATGGGGGGCGGTCATCCTGTTGGTCCTGATCGTCCGCGATCTGGCTGAGGCAGGCCGGGGCGAGTGGATCGCCTTTGGGGTGGTCTGGGCGGCAGTCTTGCAGGCGGCGCTGGGCATCTATCAGTTCTACGGCGGCTCTGGCGCGGCGCATCTGTGGATTGACGAATTTCGTCACTTCCGGGCTTTTGGCACCTTCGGGCAGCCGAATCCCTTCAGCGCTTTCATGGGATTGGTATTGCCCCTGGCGCTGGGCCTGGCTTGGGGTTATGCAGGACGAGCATGGTACTTCTGGGGAGGGATCAGTCCTTCGCGGGCACGCCTGGATGGGGCGCGTGCGCTGTGGTATGGCGGCTGTGTACTGCTGCTATTGGCCGGGCTGATCGCTTCCTGGGGGCGCGGGGCCTGGCTTGGTTTTGGCGTGGCGCTAATCACAATGGTATTCTTTGCGCCGCGTCGCCGTTGGCTGGGGGTGGTGCTGATCGCTGCCCTCACTGCCGGAGCGTTAGGCATGTGGAGCAGCGGCATGTTACCTCCAGCGGTGCAGGCGCGCCTGGACAGCGCCTTTGCCGATCTCCGGGGCTGGCGCGATGTGCGTGGCGCGCCGCTCAATGACGCCAACTATGCCACGCTGGAACGGCTGGCGCACTGGCAGGCGGCCATCAACATGGCCAGCGCTCGTCTCTGGACGGGGGTGGGGCTGGGCAACTACGAAGTGGTCTACGCGGGGTATGCTTTGCCCCGCTGGCCGCTGGCTTTGGGACACGCTCACAACGATTATCTCAATATCCTGGCGGAGACCGGACTGGTGGGCGTGACCGGATATGTGCTTGGCTGGGCGCTGATTGTGCTTGGCACGATACGTGCGCTGCAGCAGACGGACCTTTTGAAACGCGGCATTCTGATCGGCCTGCTGGGTACCTGGACACATTTCCTGGCGCATAGCCTGGTGGACAAACTCACTGTCAACAATTTGTTTCTGCACCTGGGAGTCATGCTGGGATTACTGGCCTGGGCCAGCGAGGATGCGGCGCGCGCTTCGTTGAGGGATAATGTCCATGCGCATGATGACTTCTAATACGACTGATCGGGCTGTACGACGACACTATGGGGGGATAGCGAACGTGCTTGTGCGCTGGAACCGGTTGCTGGTGAAGATCAGCCAGCGTGTAGGCGGGGCGAAGGCCCGTGAAGTCGAGCGCTTTCTCAAATTCGCTACGGTGGGAGCTCTGGGGGCGGTCATTGACTTCGGCGTGCTGAATCTGCTTCAGGCGACGATTCTGCATCCGGACCCGCCACATATCACGCTAAAAGTAGCCCTGGCGACTGGCACCGCCTTTGTCTCGGCGGTCACCAGCAACTTCATCTGGAATCGCTACTGGACGTATCCGGACTCGCGCTCGCGCTCGGTGCGGCGACAGTGGCTGCAATTCTTCATTGTCAGTATCATAGGGTTGGCTTTCCGGTTGGTGTGGGTGCGCACTCTGTACAACCCGTTTGGACATTTCGGGGCGGACGTGCTGCGCTCGATGGGGGTCGTCGCGGCGATGACAGATGCGGCAGCGCGTCGCCTGGGCACCAATATCGCGCAGTTCTTCGCTGTGTGGATCGTTATGGTGTGGAATTTCTTCGCCAACCGCTATTGGACGTACAACGACGTGGAGTAGAGGGCCATGAGCGCGCGCATCCTGATCGTAGACGACGATGTGTTGCTGTGCGATCTGGTGCGCATGGCGCTCGAACGCGCCGGTTTCGCCGTTGAGAGCGCGCATTCGGCGGCGGAGGCCCTGCAAAGGCTCAGGGAGCTACCGGTCGATCTGGTGCTGCTCGACGTGATGATGACCGACATCAACGGTTTCGATATGCTACGACGTATGAAGAGCGACCCTGGTCTGGCTAATATTCCGGTAGTGTTCCTCTCTGCGCGGGTCGAGGCGATCGCGCAGCAGACCGGGCTGGAAGCCGGAGCGGTTGATTATCTCCCCAAGCCCATCAGCCAGACGACGCTGGTAGAGCGTATCCAGGCCATCCTGGCGAAGCACTCGTAGCTTTCCGGTCATGACCGCCATTGGCATAGATTACACGGCAGCCTACGAACAGGGTGCAGGCATTGGGCGTTATGTACGCGAACTGGTGCGCGCCCTGGCAGCGCAGGACCCGTCTACGCCATATCGTCTGTTCGTAGCCGGAGCGAGCCTACGGCAACTGCCACCGGTGCCCGGCCCGAACTTCTGCTGGCGGCCCACGCGCGTCACGCCGTTGTGGTTTGCCCGCCTGTGGCATCGTCTGCAACTCCCTCTGCCGGTGGAAATCTTCACCGGGCGGGTGCGCCTTTTCCACGCCACCGATTTCACTCTGCCGCCGACGTTGCCAGGCACGCGCACTCTACTCACCGTCCACGATCTGTCATTTGTGCGCGCTCCAGAAACGACTACCCCTGTCCTCAAAGCCTATCTAGACGCGGTAGTGCCGCGCTCGGTGCGACGAGCTACCCATGTGCTGGCCGATTCGCAGGCGACCAAAGACGATCTGATCGCGCTTTATGGCACGCCCGCCGAAAAGATCACGGTGCTGGTAGGCGGGGTGCAGCCAGAATTCAGGCCGGTGAGCGATCCTATGATGCGGATAGCGGCCCGCGAGCGTTACCATATCCCCCCAAATCCCTACATTTTCTCTGTAGGTACGGTGCAGCCGCGCAAGAACTACGCCCGCCTGATCGCCGCTCTGGCCGCGCTGGGATCGGCCTACGAAGACGTGCATCTGGTGATCGCCGGTGGGCGTGGCTGGTTGGAAGGGCCGATCTATCAGGCAGTGCGCGATCACGGTCTGGAGCAGCGGGTGCACTTCATCGGCTTTGCCCGCGACGAAGACCTGCCCGCGCTATATTCGGATGCGGCGTGCCTGGCCTATCCCTCGCTCTACGAAGGGATCGGCCTGCCAGTGCTGGAGGCGATGGCGTGCGGCACGCCTGTGCTCACCTCGGCCATTTCGTCATTGCCGGAAGTGGCCGGCGACGCGGCTATTCTGGTTGATCCCTATGATGTAGATGCCATTGCTGACGGCCTGCGGCGTTTGCTGGACGATGCGGCTCTGCGAAGCGAACTGATCGCGCGCGGATTCCGGCAGGCGGCACAGTTCACCTGGGAAGGAGCCGCGACGCAACTCCTGGCGATTTACCGACAGATGCTACAATAGGGCCAGCCGAAAGAGGTATGGGAGGGGGTATGAGTCTGCCATCGTCTTCTTCAACACGACCAGTATTCATCTACGATACGCGCGGCGACTGGCACGCCACCAAAGTAGGCGACTATTTGTTCAACACGCGCGGCGAATATGTAGGCTTTGTCGAAGGCGGCGAGGTCTATAAGCGCGACGGCGAGTGGATCGGTCGCCTGAGCCGTGATGGGCGCATCCTGCGCAAGCGCAGTGAACGGCGTCGCCCATTTCACACGCACCCGCCCGCAGCACCGCCGCGACCAGAGCGTTTGCCCGCACGCGCGCCCCTGCCACCCATGATGGCCGAACTGGACTTCAGCACAGTGGATGTGCTGGACGAAGACCCGGATATTTTCAAGCGCATCTCCGACTTGCGGCCCGATATGGACTGAAGGCAGAGGTTCCGGTGGGCAACGTTCCGCTAGAGGGCAAGCGCATCGCCGATTCGCGGGTCGTGTTGAACACGCTGATGAATCCGGAGCACGCCAACCCGCTCGGCAATGTACACGGCGGCGTCATCATGAAGCTGGTTGACGAGGCGGGAGGACTGGCAGCCATGCGCCATGCGCGCTCGCCCGTAGTCACCGTGGCCATAGACTCGATGACGTTCGAAGAACCCATCTTCGTGGGCAGCCTGGTGACGTTGACAGCAGAACTGACTTACACAGGGCGCACTTCGATGGAAGTGTGTGTCCGTGTGGAGGCCGAGGATCCGCTCACCGGTTCGCGTGTACATACCAACACGGCATTTCTGGTCTATGTGGCCATTGATCGGCAGGGGCGTCCGCGCCCGGTGCCACCGCTGCTCGTCGAGACTCCTGAAGAGCGCTTGCGCTTTCAGCAGGCGCAAGAGCGACAACGCGCGCGCAAGGAGCGTCATCGTCGTGAACAGGAACTGAGCAGGTCAGGTGACGATCTGCCGGAGGAGGGATAAAGGCGGTGTCTACCCTGTTGCCCGATCTGACCAGTGGCGCGCAATCCTCGCGGCTGCTGGAGATGCTCAACGAGGCAGGGGCGCGCCGTGTATTGCGCGAACCCGCGCCCGATCTTGGCCTGGCGGAGCACCTGCCCTTTCCCTTTCTGGCCATGGTGGGGCAGCTCGAAATGCGCATGGCGCTGCTGCTGGCAGTGATCAACCCGGCGATTGGTGGGGTGCTGCTCATCGGGCCGCGCGGCACGGGTAAGACGACCTGTGTGCGCAGCCTGGCCGATTTGCTGCCGTACATTGAAGTCAGCGCATGCCCAGAAGGGTGCCTGCCGACAGACGTAGATGCCCAGGGCAACCTGGACGTATGCCTGGACTGCCAACGCAAGCTGGCGGCGGGCGAGTCCATCACCCGCTACGAAGCGGTGAAGCTGATCGAATTGCCGCTGAACGCCCGCCTGGAAGATGTGGTAGGCGGGATCAACGAGCGAATCGCTGTGCAGCAAGGGCGCGTGCGGCTGGAAAAAGGTATCCTGGCCCGCGCCGATCAGAACCTGCTGTATATTGACGAAGTCAATTTGCTCGACGACATGATCGTGGACGCCATTCTCGACGCCGCGGCACAGGGCAGCTACACCGTCCGGCGTGGGCCGATGGTGGGCACCTACCGCTCGCGCTTCGTGCTCATTGGCTCGATGAATCCGGAAGAGGGGCGCTTGCGCCCGCAGATCATGGATCGCTTTGGGCTGCGGGTGTGGGTGCAGGGGCTGACCGACCCGGCGGAGCGCTACGAGGTCTACCGGCGGGTACGTCGTTACCAGGCCAACAAGCGGCGCTTTCTGGCCGAATGGGCTGCAGTGACGGCAGAGGCCCGTGAAGAAGTGGCGCTGGCTCGCGAATTGCTCAAACAGACCGAACTGAGCGAGGAAGCGGTCGAAGTCGGGCTGGGGCTGGTGTCCGCGCTGGGCATTGATTCGCACCGCGCCGAATACACCATGTTCGAAGCGGCGCGGGCCTATGCCGCGGCGGACGGGCGCGACGTAGCGGGGGTGGACGACATCCGCGCGGTAGCGACGATGGCCCTGCGTCAGCGCCGAAGTGAATTCATGATCGAGTACTTCCGGCGGCAGTCGGAGGAAGACGCGGCGATTGTGCAACAACTCGATCAGTTGACCCGGCGGGTGCGATCATGAGAGGCGACGGGACTGGCTGGTGGTTGATTCTGGCAGCGCTGACCCTGGCGCTGCTGTGTTACTACCTGCCGTGGTATAGCCATGCGACGGCGGCATTCACCCTGCACGCCTACGATCTGGCCGAGTGGGCGAGTCTGCATCCGGCAGTGCGGTCCGAAACGCCTGCCTTGTGGACGAGCTTTTTGCTGCGCCTGCCACAGGTGACGCTCATATGGGCGGCGGCGTTGCTGGCCAACGGCGGACGCGATCCCCGCCTGCGAACGATGTTGCGGGGAGTTGCTCTGCTGGTGGCGTTACGCTTCCTGCCGCCCCGCGAGTTCCTGAGCACTGCGTCTGGCGATCCCAACTACCGGCAGATGACTCTGCTCACTGGACTGGGGCTGGCGGGAATATTGCTTGCCATACTGGCATCGCGGTTGCCGGAGCGCTGGCAAGGGATGGCCGCCGCCCCGGTTCTACTGGTTGGTACAATGGCGGGGTGGTGGGGGCTGACACGCACTCGCCCTGTGCTGGATAATTTCCAGATCGAAGCCAAGATTGGCTATGGGGTGTTGGGCTATACGCTGTTCTGTCTGGTCGCAGCAGGGACCCTGCTGCGCAGGGACATTCAGACGCTCCTCCAGGGGGCAAACAAAAAAAGGCGGTTGACAGGTGTCAATCGCCTCCTTGAATGACTCCAGGCAGTTGATTTAGCCGCCCATCTTCTCTTCGATATACTTGATGGCGTCGCCGACGGTCTGGATGGTCTGCGCTTCTTCGTCGGAGATTTCGCCGCCGAATTCGTCTTCGAACGCCATGATCAGTTCTACTAGGTCAAGCGAGTCGGCCTCCAGGTCTTCACGGAACCGCGCGTCGGGCGTGACTTTCTCCCTGTCGACCCCCAACAACTCGACAATGATATCGGTCACGCGCTCCTGAGTGGTAGCCATCTTTCGTTACCTCCTAGTGTGTGGCTTGGGAATTGGCGAGCCGGGCACTGCTATTCTACCCGAAGTATGCCGTGTCGCACAGTCAGTTGGTATATTCTGTGCAGAGCGTCAAGTCTACACGGTCTATCTATTGCTGTCCAGTGCTGCCCAGCCGTGTACACACCTAAGGAACACCGACATATGCCGGAAGTTACGTCCGCTGCCGAAACAGGACGGCGCAAAGACGACCACATTCGGATCAACCTGGAGGAAAACGTTCAGTTTCCTCGCCTGACGACCGGCCTGGAAAAGCTGCACTTCATGCATCAGGCTGTGCCGGAACTCGACCTGCAGACGATAGATACTCGCACCGTCTTCCTGGGCAAGACGCTGCGCAGCCCCTTGCTGATCTCCTCCATGACTGGTGGCACGGATCGGGCAGGGCAGATCAATATGACTCTGGCCGAGGCTGCCCAAAACGCAGGCATAGCTATGGGACTGGGATCGCTGCGCGTGGCGCTGGAAGACCCGGCAGTGGCTGCGACCTTCCAGGTGCGACAGGTTGCGCCAGATATTCTGCTCTTCGCCAACCTGGGAGCGGTGCAGCTCAACTATGGTTTTGGCGTTGACCATTGTCGGCGGGCCGTGGAACTGGTGCAGGCAGATGCGCTGATTT